>Ga0123340_1001279_pt1 | contig 20491 bp, 8 predicted proteins | sample SirMexnodulemix_FD_89961 | JGI IMG/M metagenome (GOLD analysis project Ga0123340, IMG submission 89961) | Root nodule microbial communities of legume samples collected from Mexico - Siratro Mexico nodule mix | ecosystem: Host-associated > Plants > Roots > Nodule | place: Mexico: Nepantla... | reverse complement strand
TTTAACAATAATAACTTTAAAAGTGAGATTAATTTTTTTTTTTAATTTTAAAATTTTTATTTTTTTTTTTTAGTTTTTTTTTTTTTTTTGGTTTTCCTCATTCATTACTTCATAAACTAATCCTACTTGCAGAATAATACGACTGTAGAATAAATTTTTATTTTGATAAATTGTATAATAACAATTCACATTAAATAAAAATAGGACAAAATTTATATACTTAGTATCTAAGTTTTGTCCTAATTTAATCGATAAGTCTAAAAATTGTTTTTTTTTTGTTTATAAGAAAAATAGCACTAATAATATAAATATAATATATAATGGTGTAAGTAGGCTAATATTATCACTTAATTATTTAAATTCAAGATTTAAAAAGAACTTGATAGAAGCTTAAATGAAATTTTAAAAAATTTCAAAAGTTGTTTAAGTGTGTTTGGATTTGAGGAAGTGAAAAAGAAAGGATTTGAGATGAAACTAAATTTGAATTAAAAGAAAGATAATTAAAAAAGAAGAGAAAGTTTATAAAAGTTTGAAAGATATTAATAAAATATTTTTTATTAAAATTTTTAGTTTTATTATTATTATTATTACTTTTATTAATATCTTATTATTATAATTATAATTTATAATTATTATTATTTTTTGTTTTTAATATTAATATTATTAATATTTTATTTTAATAACTATCTCATTTTTATTTTATTTTATAAACTTTTTATTAATATTTTATTATTTTTAAAAATTTATTATTATTATTATTATTTTATTATGTTAATATTTCAATCGGCTCATATTTTCGCATACATGCAAGAACCCATCAACTTTTTTCTTTTTAATTTTCATGATCAATTAATTTTTTTTGTTTTTATGATCAATTCATTTTTTATTTTTTGATATTTTAACTGTAAATCCTTTTCTGTCTTTGTCATCTTTCCATCAACCTCTTTTTGTCGTGATCAATTTATTTTTTATCTTTTGATATTCCAACTTTCAAACTTTTCCCTGTCTTTGCGATTCCATCCCCCATTGAAATATACTATTAACATTTATATGATGAAAGATACAAATTTGATCATTTTTTTAAATGCAATTTCTCTTTTTTAAGTGACTCGTGAGTAATTATGACTAAGCAATTGCTTTCTACACTATATTTCCTGTAATTAACAAATTATTAATTTTATAATAATATCCTTGTTATTTTTATTTTTAAACTTATTCAATAAATAATTTTTTTCTGTTTCACATTAACAGATGAATCACACGCTAGATTTTTCTGTTTTCTTTTTCTCTCTATATCTCCTTTAATTTTAAATTAATAAAGTAAAATTTACTTTCTGTTTCTTTCTCTTTTTATCTCTCATATATATCTCTTTTAATTTTAAATTAATAAGTAAAATAAATAAATTTTGTTATAACCATAATTTAAATTTAAGATTTTTATCATTTTATTTATTAATACTAAGATATGTAACATCAGTAAGGTATAATTAATTAAAAAAAAGTTTATATTGTGCAGAGAAAACAAGACTTGTAGTTATAATTTTCTAAAATACTGAAATTATCCTTAGCATTTATATATTATTATTTTCATCTTCTTTTATTCATTCTTTCTTTTATAACAAAGAATTTCTTGTGATTTTTTGTTATTTTTGTGTCAAATTATTTTCTACATAAAAGTTGAATCTTAAATATTTCGTAATTTCTTTTTATAATATAATGTGATTTTGTTTTCTTATAACTTATTTTTTTTAATATTTATTGATGAAGCGAAAATAAATAATATGATAGAAGAAGGTAATATAATAGAAGAAGAATAGAAGAAGGTGAGTAAAGAGAAACTACCTAAAAAAACAAAGTAAAAATTCTTATTTTATTAATTTAAAATTAAAAAGGGTATCAAGAGAGAAATAAAAGACGATAACTTTTTCTAATTTGGTTGCATTTATCTAGTGCGTAAATGTGTGTGAAAGAAAAAATAATTATTTAATAAATAAATTTAAAAATAAAAATAACAAGGATATTATTAAAAAATTAATAATTTATTAAATGCAGGAAGCAACTTATATTATGATGTAGGAAGCAACTGGCTTATATGATGTAGGAAGCAATTGGCTTATGACCAATATATTTCGGTGAAAACATTGCAAACCCGTAAACAAAAATGGGAAAATAGGTGTATTGACGACGTTAAAAACTGTATGCTCACCCTCATGACAAATCATAATATATGACAAGTTTATTGGCTTTATATAAAGGATGATGTTTTTATCCGTTAATCGATTAAAAGTGTTTACTATCGTCAAGTGCATAACCATTAAATTTCTAAAAGCAAAGAAATGTAAAAATAAAAATAGGAGAAGTAATAGCTTTACAATTCAGGAATTAAAATCACGTGTTATGTAAATTGGACGGAGAAAATGGCACGAGGATTTATTGAGGAAACAAGTGGGTATGGATCCCACATGTTGATAGTGGAGGCACCATGATTATTGCAGGTTGACCACACCATACAAGGTTTTGGTATTGGTGGCTGCTGGTACATGGAGATGGAAGTAAGAGAGAAAGAAGATATGGATAGCAATCTATCATTGTAAAACACTAAAGATTAGTTTTCAAAAGTGTTTCATCTAAACCATTCATTTCATTATGATTTTGATGTTATATCAGTAGACAGAATTTTAGATCACGTTAAAAGAATAAAGTCAAATAGGAGCTAGTCTTCATAAGGCTTGAATCATTGTTAGGACAATCACATTTAATATTCAATAGTGTTTCCAACATAATCATCTAGAGAGGAAACTTGGAAAAAAAAACACGTGCGATTAACAAGAATGAGCAGTGAAAAAGTAAATCCTACCTTCGAGCAAGACCTCTAAAAATAGATACCACAAAACTGGAATGCTAAGAAACATGCTAAGAAGAATGAGCCAGAATCTGAATCATGAAACTCTAATAAGAAGCATGCCATTTTTCATATCGGTGGTCCAGTCAATGGCAGAAAGCCACATTTCAAAAAATCATCACATCATGTGCCGTAATCTTGAAAACAATATTAACATCTGCACCAAGATGAGCGTTATCATGATTTCACGGGCTAAAAAATACCATCTAACTGTCACCGAAAAGAGCCGGAAAATTGGCCACCTATGAGGCCTTAACTATGCCGCTTATGTACAATGTTATGGACAAAAAGTCTAATCTACTGATTGGTTTCCTCAGGGCCGGGTGTTGAGGTCTGGTCAGCCGGTGTAGGAAGCAGTGGCGTTGCAGTCTGGTCAGCCGGTGTAGGAAGCAGTGGCGTTGCAGTCTGGTCAGCCGGTGTAGGAAGCAGTGGTGTTGCAGTCTGATCCGCCCTATTACGGGGTTTCCGAAAATATTTGCTGAAGAAGGATTCAGCAAGGTCTGGATACTTCTTTCTTATCCAGTTATCCAAGCATTTCCTGTAGGAAAAATCTTCTCTTCGACCATCTTTCAAAACCACATAGAAGCATCTGCTATCCTGAAAACTGCTGTGTCTGTTAACCTGTTATAAGTAATACACCCAACATTAGACACGGGAATAGATAAAGATAGACAATAATTTGAGTTTCAAAACTTCCATCGAACCCATTATCCAAGAATGGATGCATAGATCACGTATTGCATGCATGAAAACTGACATACGCAAGGAAATCGAGAAACCAGGAAGTTTTGGAAAGAAACCCACTTATCTAAGTAGATATTGATCATAATCTTATAAACGTCAATGCAAGATTCAATGTAAGCAGAGTTAGACGATACCATGACATAATCAATTCCAGCACCCATTTTGGTGTCTTTATCTGGGTGGTGCTCAAAGACATTCTCAAGTATAAAAAGTTGATCTTCGGCAGCCAGTGGGTCCCCATCGTTGTACCTTCAACAAGGATTTATTAGTAAAAATCATCCAGAGTATGACAAAACCCATAACGGAGGGAAAACATCAGGAAAGCACCCAAGACTGGGGTAGAGAGTACAGCTAACACTAGTTTAATAAGGAGCAAAAATCAAAGTAATAATAGCTATATTTGTAATGGTATCTTGTTCAAACCAAAAATAACAACCAGAAAAATTGCGATGGAAGGATAAAAACAGTAGAGCAGATACAAAGGTTCAAATTGCAACTTGCAATTCAGTGTAGGGATTGTATTATTACAGGAAAGGCAAATAATATCATGATTTGTTCTACCTCGCCAAGTCATATATTGGGGATTAGTATTTACTGCAACAAGTAACTTACCCCTGTTGTTGCATGATTCGTCTGATAGACTGCATAATAGGTTCGATCTCCTTCAGCACGACCTGCTCCTCAGACGAGTATATGTCCAATCTCTGTCCAGGTGTTCTAGGTGGGCGGTTCCTATTTTTCCAGTCGCCACTATTTGAACCCCGACCTTGTGAACCTTCAAAGCGATTTTTCTTAAGAGATTCTCTACCTTGCTTACCCCACTGAAAACCTTTCTCACTGTCTGAATTAGCAGATGCAATATGTGATTCCCATCCCCGTGAACTTGACTTTTGATTTGACTGATTATGGGAATCCCATGATTGACTTCCAGAGGATTTGGGTTTTCCCCAGGAGGTATTGCCAACTTTTGATTCAGCTTTCCAATTACCTGAGTTCCAAGAATCCTCTTGGGGCTTTTCCGACCCACCATCTATTGTTTCAACTTTATTTCTTGTCCACTCATCTACTTCAGTTTTTGTCAAACCTGTTTTGTTTGCACCCCAAGTACCAGACCCGGAATTGTCTTTCTGGGTAACATCATCTTTCAACTTACCTGAGCCCCAAGAATCTTCCTGTACATTTTCAAATCCACCAGCTGCTATTTCCGATTTATTCCTTCCCCAGCCAGACCATTCATTAGATGTTGTATTAGTTTGATCTCTTCTGCTTTCACCCCAAGAACCAGACAGAGAGTTGTCTACTTGGGTAACATCTTTCCTCTTACCAGAGCCCCAAGAATCCTGCACATTTTCAGATCCACCAGCTGGTATTTCAGACTTATTCTTCCCCCAGCCAGACCATTCATTAGATTTTGATTTTGTCTGACCTGTGCTGCTTGCACCCCAGGCACCAGACCCAGAATTGTCCTTTTGGGTAACGTCATCTTTCAATCTACCTGAGCCCCAAGAATCTTCTTGTACATTTTCAGAACCACCAGCGGGTATTTCCAATTTATTCCTTCCCCAGCCAGACCATTCATTAGATTTTGTCTTTGTCTGATCTCTTCTGTTTGCACCCCAAGCACCAGACCCAGAATTGTCTTCTTCAGTAACATCATCTTTTAATTTACTTGATCCCCAAGAAACTTCTGGTACATCTTCAGATCCACCAGCAGGTATTTCAGACTTGTTATTCCTTCCCCAGTCAGACCACTCATTAGATTTTGGTTTTGTCTGATCTGTTCTTTTTGCACCCCAAGAACCAGATGTCAAATTGTCTTCTTGGGTAACATCTTTCCTCCCACCAGAGCCCCAAGAGTCTTGCATATTTTCAGATCCACCAGCTAATACTTCAGAATTATTGTTTCCCCAGCTAGACCATTCATTAGATTTTGTTTTTGCCTGACCTGTTTTGTTTGCACCCCAAGCATCAGACCCAAAATTATCTTTTTGGGTAACATCTTTCGTTTTACCTGAGCCCCATGAACCTTCAACATTCTCAGATCCAGCAGGTTGAATTTCAGACTTGTTACTTTCCCAGGCAGACCATTCATTCGATTTAGTATTTGTCTGACCTGTTGTGTTTGTATTCCAAGCACTAGACTTAGAAGAGTCTTCTTGTGTCGCAGTTTTCCCCCAAGAACTCTCCTGGGCACTTTTGGATCTTCCTTCATTTGTTTCAGCTTTGTTACTTACCCAACCAGACCAACCATTGGTTTTTGATTCGGTCTGATTTGAATTTACATCCCAACCATTGGATGTTGAATCATTTAATATCTCAGGATTCTCTTCAAAGACAGCCTCAAAACCAGAGTTACGTGGTGGGGACATCTCCAAATCGAAATTTTCTTCTTCCAGCAAATCATCAACATCTTCACCCAAACAAGCATCAGTTTCTTCTTCCCTGTCAGTGCGGCCTTTAACCATGTGAAGAAAACTGTAAACATCCATCCCTTCAACTTCACTTGATATTATCTGCAAAAACAAATGTCAATATTCATAAAATGCTTACCTGACAAGTTATTAGTCTGAGATTTGTACAAGTTATTAATATTTCTAAAAACAAACTTAAGAGAAAAGAAACTTGCATTTATTATTCTGAGATTTGTACAAGTTATAATTTTCTGTTTACAGCAACAATATATAGACTACAGAAGTTCGTCTAACTTTATTGGATCAGTTATAACAACCTGACAGTGACAGCTGTAACAAACTACTCTAAGAGAATACACTACATAAATATGGTTGTAACTAACTGGCTAACTGATAAAAGGAGTTATACACTCACAAGTATTAAATCTGAGTATGGTCAAAATACCTTATTTGCATCCCAAACAACATCAAATTTTGATCCTGTGCCAACTGCCACAGGTTTACCCCAGGAACAGGATCCAACTATACTTGACAGAGAGTCAGTATGACATTTCTCAGCAGCTCGCTCAAAACATTTTTTAGGTGTCTGCATAGTAACATTCACTAAGTAAGAATAATAATAACCTGATATATCTCATGATTACAACAATTAACAAGACAGCAGCTTACAAAGAGTGTTGCATCTGTGAAAGGTACTTGAATATTTAGTTGTCGAGACAGGGCTTTATATCCACCTGTATTAAAGCCAACCATGTCCCCACCACATGTCATACTACTAGCTAACAAAATTAGATGCTCTCTAAGAACACCTTTCGCCACCATTTTCACAGATGCTGCTACACGCTGCAGGCAGGAACAGAAGGATAAGATGCGTAAAAAAGATTAACTAATGGGGGCTACTAAACATTGGATAATGATCAAATCTTTCATCAAACAATTTCACAACAAAACACCCTAAAGATATGAACATCAGATTCCAATACGTACGAGAAGGGCAAAATTTGCATATCACCAACGTAGTTTGATTTTCAACTGATTGTTTTCCTAATACTAGAATTAAGATAGAAATAATTTCAGTTTTGTTCTGTATGTTTTCTGTTATGGCCATTGGGTCTTTAGTTTAAGGTGCAGCCCATTTGATGCCGTCAGCTAGCTCAGTCATCTACATGTAGATGATCCCATTCATTGCAACAGATTTATCATTTATAATTTTTATTTTCCGGATATCGGCTTTTAGTTTCTAAAGAAAAATTCTACTGAACCTGATATAGGATTTCAGTGCTAAAGCAAACTTTCTAGGCACCGAATTCTCAAACTAAAAAAAAAAAAATAAAAATTATCTCTTCTCAGTGTGTTCACATCTGACGAGACCAAAGAAAATACCTCAAGATTTGGACACCATAGAGATAGAGGCAAAAGGAACACTGCCAAAAGTCTAAGAAATTAGAAACTTATGAATCACCCAATACTCGCCCCAACCCCATAAAAAAAACCTAGAGAGTGTAACTAAAAGTGAGGAAATAAACATAATTCAATACAACTCACCTGAATCACTTGATCAAAAGTGCATGATATCCCCAATAATTCTTGAGTTTGCTTAATAGCATAAGGGATTGAACGAGTTGTATCAATCAAATGAAGAACAGGAAGGCAGGAATCAACTACAATCCTCCAAGCATCACCACTCTTTTTGACTACTTCCTTCTCAAGAATAATATCCAGGGCCAGTTCACCGTTGGAAGATTTATAAGGGTTTCGGACCCACGTGTTTGTATCTGGACTAACCCAAATTATACTTGCAGAGCTAATGCGTGGGTCTCCTATTTATTAGTAAAAGGTAAGTCAGAAACATTACTAAGACAGAATATGTGATCCAAGTAATGTATGCATTCAAAATTATGAATGCAACACAACATATGACAGACCACATAACAAAATTGACGGCCAACAAATTTAAACAAGAAATAAACATTTGAGAGAAAATCACATCTGAAAAAAATGAGTATCTAGATTGGGAAACATTAGCATGTGGAAAGGATAGATATGGCCAATGAATTTGAATGCAGGGCAAGTCCTCTACAAAATAATTTGTTCTTTCTGCAAAAGCAAATGCAGATACGAGAGTAACTAGCCCGTAGTAATTCTAGTGATTGAAGAGAATGGTTAAGAGCTTACGAAAGCTATCTTCCAAGAACACCAATATGGATTCATGATTCAGGGAGATTATCTAGTGCATAAGTTATTTATTTGAAATGGGCCAATCGGAAAAAAAAAACTTTGGTGTTTGATATTCTGTTTCAGGGTCCCTACTTGTAAAAACAATATTATTGTATTAAACCTTGAAGTCTTAAGTTGTGGATTTGAATTGTATCAATAATTTACCAAATAATTAGAATAAAACTACAGGACCATTAAGTTAGTGAATTGTGGCACATTTTATCCTAGTTCTAGGTATCCTTTTTTTCTTTTCCACCCTCCCTACAAAACCCTAGATATAGATTTAATGATCAAAGAAAATATAGTGCTTCCTTTCCCTAAAGAAATGATTGTAAGGAAAATACCTTGGATTATTGTTTCTAACAGAACAGGACAGATTTTTTCAGATAGGATCTTTACAATGTAATCAAATTCATTATTACGATCGTCAACCCAAATGAATGTTAAACACGGTGCAGCAGGATGTGAAGATGAGCAAGACTCACTGCCAAGATGGAACACAGATCAGAAAGCGATATAGATTAACAAATAAACTTCAACAGTCAGAAAACAAAGTATTTGATCGCAATGATGTATAAAGGAAGTGACATAAAAAAGCTTTTATCTTCCTTTTTTCCCTTATTTAGATTACCAACCTTGTTGAAATGTGCATGAGAAAAATATAACACTCTATTGAATGTATATTCAAAATTAGGGAAATTTTCAACATCTGAAATGGACTTTAATAAAAACCTATAAGAAAATAAGAAACACGCAAGATACCATCAAGGTAGAAATTTTTATTGACCTTTCCCTCTCTTGGAAGTAGTAATCCTTAACTGTGAAAAAACATTGATTGATACAAGCTCAGGGAATTTAAAAGCACTACCACTCCACAACACTCCATAACTGCCCACTTTAAATCAAATCCTCCATATTTATTTCCCCCTAGGCAAGAATTTGGCCTCTCTAATACAACCCTCTTTATTAATTTTGGATCTAACAGGTCATTAAAATGAGAATAATATATTTTCAAGCTGCCATTTATACCACACTATTTTTAGAGGAAAATGTAATTCTGTTCTTTTGAAAGAAAAGTGCCCCTCTAGCTACCACTCATTGCAAGCAACAAATTACCTCAGGGAAGGATAAATTTTTGAAATTGGATGACCGAATATCAAATGCAACAGGAAAGAACTGAGGATAAACCTAAACGATAATTCAGTCGCCTTCAAAAATTGATTAGCTTTCTTTCTCGGACTAAAGGATTTTAGTCTTTCTAAGCATTTCTGAAAAACGTTGGCCATGCTGATCTTCAGCTCCTCTAACATCATCTGTTCAAAAGGATATCGTTAGTTATTAAAAACATAATAAAACAATAGTAGTAATTATAATTACCAATATATGATTAACTCAACATTACAAAGTATTCTCACATGATTAAAACTCCAGAGCATGAAAAAATGTTCAATCACGTTTATTTATTAAGTTTTGTTAAAATTACAGGAGGGTAAAGGGAGATGATAGAGTCAAAAACAGACAAAAGTAGAATGAAACTGACATAGACCTGACATGATCTGATTTGTTACAGTACAATGATGATGTGTTCATTAACCCTAAAGCACAAGCCTTGCATTGCATATACTAATCTCAATCCTGACCAAGGAATAAATGGTGAAAGTAAGCAGATAGTTCTAAGACATAATTTGTGATGAACCAAAAGTGTTATAGATACAATCTAGATATAATTGGATACTCTAGAGAGTTCTAAGACACTCTATATGTTCATGAATTTATTGGACATTTTCATATATTCTCTAACGAATTTCATATGATAAAGGGAAAATTTTCAGCATTATTGTCACGAAAGTAGGTAGCAATGTAAAACTATAATCAAATTGAATGAAAGGAAATAGATTAACCTCGTCCACATAAATATGACCAACAAGTCCAGCATCAGTTTCAGATTTTCCCTTTTGACTCCGCTGTTCTTGATATCTGCATACAAGAAACAGGACCCCAAAAAATTAAACTAAACTCATTTTTTCAATAATATAAAATAGGCTTAAATAAGTTTTTAGTTTCTGTAAAATTGTGAGATTTTATTTTGGTCCCTATAAAAAAAAGTTCTGTTTTTCATCCATATAAAATTAAAGAACCGCTTTTAGTCCTTACAAAATGTGTGAATTTTGGTTTTAGTTCCTATAAAATACTTTTCTTTGATGTTCATCCCTCAAAAATTTAAAACCACTATTACTAGTCCTCAATATTCATTTTAAGATAGATAAATAACTTATTTTATGGATCGTAATAGTTTTTTTAAGACGTCAAATGCTCACATTACTTAAGATAAATAAAAGAGACAATATATTTTTAGAGGGCTTGAACACACCTCTCTTATGATCTCATTTATAGAATTCTGATACAATGAGTATAGAGAAGAGCAAAGATCAAAAGTCAAAACTAGAGACCTAGATACAGCATAGGTACAACATATAGCAGTTTTTCAATACATCTACTTACAACCTATATTAAATACCTAGCATACAAATAATATGTAACAAGATTAGAACAAATAAATTCAATTTGAGGTCCCCTTAAGGATTTTGTTAACACATCTGCAAGTTTATCATTGGATCCGACAAAATCAGTAAAATTTCCTTGCACAACAACTTTTCCCGGATATAATGACAGTCAATTTCTATATGTTTAGTTCTCTCATGGAACGGCGGATTGGAAGCAACGTGGAGAGCAGCTTGGTTGTCACAATACATCTTCATTTGTTGAATTTCACAAAAGTAAGTTCTTGAAGGAATTGTTTCACCCATAGAAGTTCACAAGAGATGCCATTGCACTATAAGCAGTTGATCAGGCAACTACATTTTGTTTCTTACTTTTCCAAGAAATAATATTACCTCCAAGGAAGACATAATTTCCTGTAGTAAAGCTTCTATCAACAGGGGATCCTTTCCAATCAGCATCACAAAACCCAAAGATTTGGATATTTCCTTTATCTTCATATGCCAGACCTATCCCAGAGCCTTGTTTAGGTATCTCAGTATACGAATGATAGCATACCAATGGCCAATACAAGGAGTTTGCGTGAACTGACTAACAACACCAACTACAAAAGACAAACTAAATCTAGTAATAGTAAGATAAATAAGTTTTCCAACTGGTCTTCTATATCTTTCTGAATCACAGAAAGATTCGCCTTGATTTGTCATTAATTTTTTTATTTTGGTCCATAGGACTGTCCACTATCTCCAGTCAATCATACATGTCACTTTTACGATATTTAGAGCATACATTGTTTGAAAGATTACAACACCTTTTGACTATGCTACTTCAATACCCACAAAGTATTTGATGCTTCCAAGATCCTTGGTTTGGAAATGTTTACACAAGTTTTCCTTTAACTAAGATATTCTAGCAACATCATTCCCTGTAGTAATGATATCATCAACATTGGGGCCAACTTTAATGGCATGAACGAACCCATCAACATCCAACTTTCTTCTCCCTAGGAAGAAGGAGAACTAACTCCCATGTGCTATTATGGTCAAGAGCCTGCATCTCTGCAATCATGGCTTGTTGCCATCCAAGATGATCAAGTGCTTCATTCACATTTTTGGTACTAAGAGGACATAAAAGAACAATATGAAGAAGACAAGATGTGATAGCTAAGAAAATTATAAATAGGATGTGGATTACAAGTAGAACGAGTACCTTTCTAGAAGGCAATGGACCAGGCTGAATCATCATTACTAGGAGTTGTGGTATTGATTGACAATTGAAAAGAATTTGAAGAAGAGGATTCACCTTGAAGCACTAGATTAGTCACTTGTTCAAGAGGATTTTGAACAAGCTTAGGATTGTCAAAAGCACGAGAAACAATGAACTCAACTAATGGTATAGGGAAGACATGCTAGATGGAAGAAACATCTTGGACAAACGAAGAGAAGGAGTTTGTTCGAAAAAAAGTGACATCGGTAGACATGTAGTACTTCTTGGTTTCAGGAGAGTAACAACGATATCCTTAAAGCGAGAATAACCCAAGACACATTTAATAACATGAGCATAGAGTTTATTCAACCTTGGAGACAAATCATGAACAAAACATACACAACAAACACATGGGGGGAAATATGAAGGAGATGATCATTTGGAAAAAGAATGGAACGAGGAATCTTATTGCTGAGAGAAGAAGACGACATTCTATTAATAATAAAACAAGTAATTAGGACATCACCCCAATGATAAACCTGTATATTACTACCAAGCAATAAGGTACGCGCAGTTTCAACCAAGTGTCTATTTTTCCTCTCTACAATAACATTTTATTGAGGTGTATAAAGACATGTAGACCGGTGTAAAATGCCATATGAACTTAAAATTACAAAGAAATTCAAGGAGAAGTACTCTTTGGCATAGTCACTACTTAAAATTTTAATTGGCCAAATTTATTTTTTATTTCATTCAAAAAGGTTGGAAAGATAGAAAGCAATTCAAAACAATCTTGTCAGAAGGAGACAACGGGTTCAGAAGACATTTTCGTCAAAGTTGGAGTAGGAGGAAACCAACAGAAATAGTGACTGAAGACAGCAAATCGAAAACCCTAGGTTTGACCTTTAACCATGTTGAAAATGACGAACCAGCAGTCGGAACAAAAATGAGGAGGTCCAGTGAACCCTGTGGAAGAGGCACAACGTCGCTCTAATGAGAGGAAGGCGGCACGTGAATGTCACATGCCTAGCAACAGCGAACAAAGAGCACGTGTGGCAACACATGGAGCATGGCGATGTCGGCCGTCACCAAGAGACACGCTACAGATCTGTTGGTTACTAGCGGAAACTGTGATGGTCAACAACAGCAAATGATGCACAACAGATACTCCGTCGAAGACTAAGACCAATAGAGAGAAAACAACCCGCTCCTAATTCTAACTTAAGATAAATAAAAGAGACAATATATTTATAGAGGGCTTGAAAACACCTCTCTTATGATCTCATATTTATAGAATTGTGATACAGTGAGTAGAGGGAAGAACAAAAGATTAAGAGTTAGAACTAAAGACCTAGATACAGCTCATAGGTGCAACATATAACAATTTTCCAATACAATACAACTACTTACTAACTATATTAAATACCTATTCTAACAACATTATATCACAATATATGCATCACTCGGAAAGTCACGTGAACTTTTGTTCAACACAATTAACTAGTGTCATAAAATACTAGGGATCAAAAAGTATTGATTTTCAATTTCAGAGAGACCAAAAACAAAGAAAAAATTTTACAGACCAAAATCAAAACTTTTGTAAGGACGAAGAACATATTTAAGCCTATTAAATATCGCAACTTAATTAAATAATATAAAGACTCCGGTTTACCCCAAACAAAATCAGTAGAAGATGAACAGTAGATAGATACAAACTGTATACTTGAAATACTATTTAACTAGAGCATGTGTAGACTAAAATTAAAAGGTGCAATATTAAAAGAGAAACTTACTCAATAACGAACTCCACTGCTGCATCCTTAAGACTGACTTTTCTCAATTGATCTTTAACTTTATATGCTGCATTTTCCCGGCAATAATTCCCTCCACAATCACAGTCATTCAAGTACAAAATAACACGCCGATCAACAGGTTCATTCCTAAAATTGAACTTGCATAGTAATATTTCCTGAAGATAAAATGGGTCAATAAAAAGTTCAGGAAAAATCATTTCTTGAGATATTAAGACATAAAAGCAGATTATCTTCATTCACTACAAGGAAATGTTTACCTTCATCAAATCCCATGAGGAATTGCTACTGGGACTAGCATCAAGGACAGCCTTGTAAGCAGGATTTGACATAGCAGTTGCAGCTAAAACACCAACAGGCTCACCAGCAGGGAATAGGTGCTCAGTTTTTTCTAATCCATATTCAAACTGGATAATGGAATTACTGCAAATATTTCTGACAGTTCCGTCATAACAGATAACAACATCCCGCAGAATGGCCATCAAATTCTTGAAGAGTGTTCCTGGTTCAGATAATCCCCTTGAAGAACGCACCATTATTTCCCTTGTTGAAATTGAATGCACCATCTCTTCGTATGGATCCAAACCATTAAAAAAAGACCCTTTAAGCAATCCATACTCAGCAGATGGATAACCATCCCCGTCATAACAACACTTCACATGAAAATGAGATGCTACATCTTCTACCAATCCTTTTGAATAGAATCTTCCCCTATCAAATAGTTGCTGCCCTAAGAAACCAATCTGCTGAACAACCTTATCAATTGCAGATTTACTCTTTGAATCAATTAAATCTCCTAGTTTAGTCGACTTTAGAGCAAAATTAATAACAGGTAGCTCAATATCACGAATAAGCTTCTCCAATTGTTGTGCCACCAGCTCGTTGTAAATGGACCTCAGCTGATACAACAGAGAAGAAACTTTCCCTATGCTTCTGCTTATGATTCTTTTGAATGCCCTAGATATTGAAAAATCTTGCAGGCTAACACTAAACCCATCAGCAAATATACTTTCCATCAAAAAAGGCTGCAATACATCAAAGAACTTTAGTGCCTCCTTCGGACCCTTACTAAAGAAAATTGAGGCTGCTATTTCATTTATTGTTGCAGGCAAAACATCCCTATTGAAATCAAATTCTAAGATTTCACTCTGCCTAATCAAATACCGTCCCCCAGAGCAATCAAAACACAAAGGTAGAGCACACTGTAACATTTGGAGGGAAGTCCAATAAGAATCACCAGAACTGGCCTTGATCAAACCAGGTCGAGGCAAAGGTAAAAGAAACATCGCCAATTGATTAGCTGCTGCTCTATCAAAAAAACATCTCTTGACCAACACTTTCAGTGACAACAACGAATCTGTGGTTAACTGTAGATTCAGATTACCACTGTGAGAGCTGAGCAGTTGATTCTCCACAGAAAATAGCTCCACAACTTCTGCTTTGGCAGCAAGTGACTGTGGATAAAACAGATGGACACAGTCACCATCAAAATCAGCCCCAAGTGGTCCACAAATTAAAGGATTTATTTTCACAGTGTGGTCATCATGGATGTAAACAAAAAGTGCCTGTAGAGAGTGTTTGTGTGTTGTAGGTGGTCTGTTAATGAAGACAATATCCCCATCCATAATCCTCCGATGCACTATCTGACCAGGCTTCAGATATATGTGACCCTTTGAGCCCTCTCTGAGTGAAAATGTTGACCCACCTTCCTTGTAGGTCAGGCACAGATTTTCATCAACTAATTTCTGCAAATAACTGATGTTATGGATGTTAACTCTCTCCTCAAATGTTACTCGTTGGGCAACTTCAACCGGAATTCCTACTTCATTGATCCTTTTATAACAATCTCCAGTTATCACGTTCCGGGAGGAAAAACCTGAACCTTTTCTTATAAATAAAGTCCGCATTTTATCTAGCCATGCTTTCGTTGATGATGCATTAAGCTCTTTATTGACCCCAAAACGTGTTTCTATATCACGTGCTGCCTTAGAAGTGCCCCTTATTTGAAAATACTGATCAACCACTGACTGCAAATCATTTGCTTCCACGTGATGAGACTCAAAATTTGGTTCTCCCGATCTAGAACTTTTGATGGTTTCAACCTTCCTGAGCAATTTTCTGAGAATTGTCACGGAAGGATCCTACAAAGCAACAAATGCATATCTTAGAAATACACTATAGTCGAAGACAAATCGAACTCATAAAACCAAGATATGAATATTCAGGTTAGAAATCAAAGCAAGATCAAAAAATATGTGCAATTTAATTCATAATGAACTCTGAATGGAGTTTTCATATCTATACATGTAATCATGGTTCAGAATTTTAGAGTAGAGCAATTATCAAGTCTGGTTTAAAATCCTAAGGCAGTTTATCTGCTCTGGCAAATATGATACCAAATTTAACTATTACAGAAAATAGAATTGAGCATATTAAAAACATAACTAGGGCGACGTTTACTGACACAATAACAGGTTCATTTTCTCACCGAAGACATGACACTGATGCCGTCTGAAACTTCTGGCACAGACAAGCAATTAGGTGGCACCGGAAGATACTTCAAAACATATCCATCTTGAGGAAAATACCCTTTTCCAGCAAGCTTTTTCTTGGTTTCTATTGGAATTCTCTTAATAATTTCCATTGCCTGAAAGATATTTTAAAATCAAAATATTAACCAAAAGGCAAGTAGCTAATTTCAGTAGAAAGAGATAATGAATTAAAATATTTAAAACAAAAATAGCACTCAACAATTATCCCGGAACCCTCAATTATAGACCATAATAAAAGCAAATCAAAAACATTTCAGGAGGCGAATTCAAACATTTAGAATATGCAAAAACCAATTTTTGTGGTGTAAAGAAGAAAATTCTTAAATATCAAAATATGATGTCCAGGGCAATGGATAATGCCAAATCCAACAATTTCTCACTTTGGAGGATGGCTGTTTCTATACCGCTGCAAGATATTTTAAAGACAAATCATCATGTACCAAAAAAATGAGAGAAAAAATACAAAGGCCTAATACAATGGAGGAAGTACATAAAATAGGTGCATTGAAAAACAAATCACAAATTGAAAAGTGTCAACATATCTGCAAAAAAGTAAAAGAAGTCATTTGAACAGTAAAGTAACAAGAGTAGAAACCAACCTCAGAAGGAAGTAAGGCTCGAGTGTGATCAACCTCATAGCGATATCCATATTTTTCTAAAAAACCCCAAAAATCAGGATGCATCTTGGATTTGGATACCTTGAGTTGCAGATAACAAGCCCCATCACTTGTTTTAACCTCCTTAATAGAAACTTCAGCATTAACCTGCTAAAGGTTAAATATAAATACCATGAACCTTAGAAATGAATTTTACGAACACAGCAGATTCCCATCTACAACAAATTAGCATCAATAGTAAAACCAAATTTAGCCAACTCTGATAAGAAAAAACTAATTGAAAAATTAATTGTGAACCAAAATAATTACACAGCAAACCAAATCCGAGGATAATGCCAAAATATGTAAACCGTGGAAAACAGCAGATAAAAGGAAAAACAAAACAATGCACATCAGAAATCAAAAAGAAAAAGAAGAGTCTAGTCTCCTTAAATGTTCTTCAGATGAGAACATAAGTTAGCAAAACATGTGAGGTTCCACAAGTATCATGAGTTCATGACAGATCATAAAATTCTACCAGGAACAAAAAATATATACAAACACATTAAAATTAGAATGATATATATACAAACATATACAGAAGAAACAATACTATAAACTACTTCAGGGCTGTATATCCGTATACCTATTGAGAAATGATATTGTGTGATTTGTTCATACTAACCTCGCAACAAGGAGATACTAATCTCTGTGCCAAACCACTGCCTGATGCTGAAAGCTGAAAGATTGTGAACCAGTAAGATCAAGCACACAAAATAGCGTTAGACAAAGTTTGTATCCTTGTATTAAATCTAGCAAAAAAAAAATGTGTGATGGCTAGATTACAGAAGACGTCAAGACTAACAAATCTCATTCAGGAGCACTTATCTTCAAAATAAAGAACAAGAATAAGAAAAAAAAAAAACAACAAATATGTTTAACTAATTTAAATGTTTACTTATCTGGGATCTAAAAAGCAACATAAATTACCCCTATTAACACAGGTTTGGTTCTGAGAAGAATTGGACAGCATTTGAGTAAATAAAGCAGTAGTACTAGGAGCAGCCTGATTTGGAGCAGATTGAAACAGTTTAACTGGATTGCTTAAATTTCTCAATCTGAACTTCTTGAGCTACTATCAGAGATTCAATCTCATCAAACGACATAGTTCAGGCTTCTTGATGATGAGAGAGAAGCAATCGATCACTCCAGCTAAGGGAGAGGCACAGATAGATCATTGCAACTAGAAAAATAGAAATTGATCAGGTTTCCCAGGCACAAAATCCACCAGTTGCAATCGGAGAGGAAGACAATTGCAATGGAATTGTAGGACTTACTAACAATGGGTGAAAGCAATGTGCTATTAGCACTGGTTTTTACTTGCTGCTTCCTAACTACAGAGGTTTTCTACAATTAAACATGAGAAGATGACCAATAACAGCACTAATGATGTCCCCAAGTGTGGTGCACTGGCAAACGATCATGAAATGGTGAACAGGCTGAGACAGTTTCTCCTAGAAGAGAATAAATCAAGGGATTTTCCATGCTTTTCAGTATTAAGTTCCGTTACTCAGGATTGAAAACCATAAAAGGAGCTTTCAAGCTTACACTCTAATGTTTTCAGTGAAATATGAAAGAGAAAGAACGACTTTATTAGTATTGAAATATGTGGTAAAGTACATATTTATAGACACTTTGAAAAGAGCGCTTTGCAAGCTAAGACTATTGTGCTGACTCGGCACTGATGTGACAGTTTGCAACTAACAGAGGTACAGTCACAAAAATTAGGATAACCTACTAGAGAGACTATTGTACTAGTGTTGACTAAACTAACTGATATACACTAACATAACAGGCTAGAATGCAAGTTATGTTTTAACAGTAATGCAGGTTAGAAAGATTGTATTGCATTGATATTGCAGAGTTAAATTATATAACAGAGATTTAAAAACAGTAACAGGGATGGACACGATAATTAAGAGGTCCGTAAGAATAGGATTCACAATTGACATTTAAGAATTAGATTTACTATTATAGACAACTCTAAACAAACAAATAATGGGTGTGTCATTGTTAAAATGCCTCACCCAGATTTAGAAAAGACTATTACCTTGTGAAACGTAATAATGCATAACTTGGGAGCTGTCAAGATTTTCAAGTAACCTTTGTAGAATAGGCTCACACTAGACATAGAATAGGCTTTACTAAAAAGTTGTTGAGCTGTACCTATCCGTACCTAGAGGTGTCTTTACTTGTTTTCTCCTCTTTTATCTCTTTCATTGTATATAAATTATCTATAATTTCTATATAAATGAGAACCTACGAGAGACCAGCACAACCTCTCTAAAATATATTTTTCTTCTCCTTTTGTTTTTCTAAAGTTGGTATCAGAGCAGGTTGATTTCTTTGCGCTTGTCCAAGTCTTGTCCTGTGAAGAAAACATTGTGTGCCCACCGTCGGCTGCAGTTTGCCATCACAATTTCCTCCAGTAACCACCAGATCTGGAGCGTCTCTTCAAGCGACAGCCAAGCCCATCAGTCCCGAAGGTAGAAACTACCTCACGTGTCTCAGACGTGAACTGCTCCTTTATCATGCATCTCAAATTCACGTTGCCCACTCGTCACCTTTCAACCACCGAAGCGATGTTGCGCTGCCTTCTAGCCACTACTGCGACGTTGCACTACCACAGTGGGGTTCCCATTCCTTTGTACATCCCATTCCAGCCACTATTTGTCTCTTCGTCGTCACCTGCTGGTTGTTTGGATCCCATTTTCTATTTGTAGAGTTCCCATTTTACTTCTCTTTCCTGGTCAAAAATGGCTTAAGCCAACACACTATTTTTCAGGTTCTCCCACTTCATGTCTAAAAAGCTTGATGGGAAAATTTATGTCTTAGGCTATATCGGTTGAACTTTGGTTTCTTGGCCAAGGGTTTCACGATCACTTGGAAAAAAGATGCAAGGGAAATCTCACCAAAAACTACAGCATAATGGCAAAAGTTGGACTTCAAACCCAGTGATCTATTATGACAATTTGTGGAACCCAATATACTAGGAACCCTCAAAACTTTCGAAACATGCACAGACTTTTGGAAGAAGACCCGATGTACTTTTGCAAATGACAATCAATGGCTTTATGATTCTATCCTAAGTTGACATCTCTTAAACAAATAGATCATGGTATGATGTCAACCGGTGTTGAAGGTCAATCTGTTGAAGAATTAAAGATGTTTTAGAAGCTAGTACCCTAGAAATTAAGAAAAAGTTTGACAAAGTATATATGGTCATGATCCTTCATGTAATGAATCCAGATTTTGGTCATATTAGGGATCAAATCTTAACAAGTCAAGAAGTTTCAACCACAAAAACCAACAACGCGACTTTTTCATGTTCTGGCTCATAAGGGCAGAAATTTTCAAGAATCTACTGAATCTGTCAAAAGATGATTTTTCCTCTCTTTCTCTTATTATTGATAGAAGAGCATGTGCTCTTAAATAGAATACAAGGTAATCTAGAAAAGGAAACTCCTAAATAAATTCCTATAATTAAGTGTCA
>Ga0123340_1001270_pt1 | contig 20531 bp, 9 predicted proteins | sample SirMexnodulemix_FD_89961 | JGI IMG/M metagenome (GOLD analysis project Ga0123340, IMG submission 89961) | Root nodule microbial communities of legume samples collected from Mexico - Siratro Mexico nodule mix | ecosystem: Host-associated > Plants > Roots > Nodule | place: Mexico: Nepantla... | reverse complement strand
GTTTTGTTTCTGTTTCTTGTTATCAGTTTCGGAAATCATTTTCAGAAAGAATTTCAAAAAACATTTTCCGTAACATATTTTTTTTTAATTTTGCTTCATTCCTGCAAAATCTTTTTTGGAACACAATTTTGGAAAACATTTTTGGGAACAGTGTAAAATGAATTTAGTAATTTAATTGAATCCAGTTTTGTCCAAAACAAATTTTGTACTATATTTATGCTTTCATTAAACCTACACTAATGCAAATACATGTTTCGTCCAATGAACGTCATCAAATATTTCATTTATGTACTATGACCTCGTTTTATTTTCACAACATTATAAACTTGTTTTATCGTAATAAAATTTTTCTCGTTAAGCTCATTTAAAGTTAACAAAATATGCATATGAAGGAGCATGCTCTTCACATCATTTATCAACCTACTCGCATATAGATGACTGACCAAAATTTTTGTCAAGTCATGATTGTGAGACCGAACAAAATAACTTTAAAATCAATCATTCTCCATCATTCACTGGTTTTCGTTGTAGTCTAAATGGACAATTACATTTTCTGCTTCCACTTTCTATAACATCTTAATCCCTTATATCGCCTGTATTTACTTTTTCTCTCACAACGTAAAAGAACATACGTCTTCCTTCCTTGTTGTCCATTTGTAATTTTTGACCTTAATATAACAATCACAAATCCAAAGTCATAAGCAATGTTTCTTGTCCACTTCAACAAATCATCCCGAGAAGCAAATACATGCTTAAACATATCAAAATAGTCAACTTCTTCAAATACTTGTAACATATTTATCATTCAAATTTGTTTTGTGCATTAAAACTTTACCTTATAAATATAAAAAACATTCTTGCATGTATCGACCATGCATTCATTACTTATTACATGACCACTATTTGACTGCTACATATCAACATTATCACTAACCCCACACCATATGTCCATGTTATCTGAAATACTAGCGAACAAATCTATATCCATAGTCCTTCTGCATAAAAGCAACAACTTCAACACAAACAAATCAAAACAATAATTGTCAACTACAGGAAACATTTTTCAAAATAGAAAAGTTGATTTTTGGAAAAGGTTTTCCATAAGCCAACTTTCTATTTCGAAAAATATTTTCTGGAAGACAAAAAGTAACTTCTGAAAAAGGATTTTCATAAATCATTTTTGGTCTCTTGGACAACTTTTTTCGAAATAGAAAAGTTGGCTTTTGAAAATGTTTTCCGTAAGCCACTTTTCCTTCTATAGGAAACACTTTCCGTAATCACTTCTCCTCACACCCTGCTTTCGAAAAATGATTTTCATAATACAAATTATAACTACGGATAACATTTTTTGTAGTTCATTTCACCTGCTCCTTGAAAAATGATTTCTGCAATTAACGTCTATCTATTATGTACCCCTTACACCAAATGAAAATACAAAAACAAAACGAACTTACCTCACTCACAAAGATGTTGTTGGAGAAAAGTTCCTTGCACCACCCACCGCTCGTCGGAGACGTTACGCACTACCCCAACAACCACTCACAACACCACTCTTTCCTTTTAATATTCTGCTAAGGACCTTTTTGGTATTATAAAAATTGATGGGGTGCGGAAAGCAATTGCCCTTGATTTATGCATTGCGTTTTTGACCATCCACTAACAAAACATTACCAATATAAAGAATAAAATCTTACATTTTTTTGTTTTATCTGAATACGACATTATTTGAAATTTAACAAAAATACGATAAAATTCTCATTTTATTTCAAAAAGTTAAGAGTAAAATTTGTCAAAATTAAATAGAGTAATATTCACATAAAAATGGTAAATCAATGAAAAAATGAAATAAGTCTGAAAGAAACAAGTGAACTTTTAATTAAAAAAAGGAGAGTGATCAGAAAGGAAAACTTGAAATCTTTTTCCTTTATAAGTGAAGGCTAATTCTTTTAATGAATAAGAGAAGGATAATTGAATATATTAAAAGTAATTTTCAAAAATAGATCGCTTGGTTTTAGTTAAAATCTTATATTTAGTACATTTGTCCTTCTGTTCGTCTCTGTCTTCTAAGTTACAATTTCTCTCTTTTTTTTATTCCACTTTTCTCACCTCACTTCCACAAATCCACACACCCCAGTAATTCTATTTCCCCCTTCCCTGGTACAAAACAACATAATGGAAACCTATTTCTGAACTTTCCCTAAAAGATGCTATAATGAAATTAACAGAGATTAAATTTTAGAGATAACATCTTTATTTACTAACCGAAGGTTATGTTAAACACTAATATTTAAAGATTGTTTCATAAAATCTTTACAATATTAATCTCCAATTAGTAACATAGTATTTTTATTAGTGCCTACCATTAAAACTAAGATATAATACTTGCATAGACTAACACTGCTTACATAATCTCAAACAAGTCAATGTGAAATTACTAAATCTGGCAGGTACTGCAATCGAGGGATTAAATTGGACAATCAAGGTTGCAATTTAGTTTGATGATTCTGATACAGAAAGTAAAGCACTGCTCTTATCGCTGCATGGTTTTCTGCTTCAAGTGTCATAAACATTCATGCTATAATTTCTTTCATTAAAATTGAATTTATGTACAAAACTACTGACTGAAATGTTCGTGAATTAAGCATCTACATATTAACAGGCTCAATTTGAGCAAAAAATATGCATCTACACTACCTTTTTCACAATCAAAAAGCATCCCAAAAATCCCCTTCCCTTTAACGTAATATGTAAGGGAAATTTGGAGTGAAATGTGTTTAAGCTGCTCCTTTTAACAAGGAAAGAGTTGCATAACACATTTCCTGTTTGCTACTATTAACAGTGATAAATTTCTATGTGGTTGGGTTGGGGATGTAGTTGCAAATATTACTTCGATGCAAGTCAATCTTGGGATGTAGCAGAATATTCAAAGAGAAGGCGTTTGGATGGAGCAGATTGTAGGAGCACTCGCAAACGACTTGTAAGCAGATAGCTCAATGTCCATTGCATTGCCATCTCAGACTCCTTCATTTGCCTAACGATGGTGGCCTGAGGCAAAAATGATAGCAGGAATCTTCAGCTTTAACATTGGAACAGGTTCTCAGAGAAAATTAGAGAAGTATTTAAAATTTCACTATAAAACAAATAATAGATTCTTCTATATTATGTAGCAACTTACATACATCTCCCTATTTTGAATGATATGCTTATAATTTAGAATGTCTACCTAACAGAAACCAAACATCTCCTTAATCGAAATGTTATATTTAGATTGTAAAAAAACGTTACAAAAAGGTTTTTAGTTTAGAAACAATCAAGTGAACAAGTGAAGAAAGCATTTAGCATTAACAATGTTCAGAGTGATTAATGAGTAACTAACCACTTATCATTACTACAATGGAAAGGTTTTCCCAGACATTTATTTTTTTGTACTTTCCCATATTTAGCCATCACGGTTAGAAAAGAGTTGTCACTTGAAACCCATTTAAAGGGTATCATCTATTGCTATAGTAGAATATTAAGTGTACTACTAGAAGAGGTCAGAAGTTTTTTGCTGGAGCCGACGCTATCGCTGCTGACATCACTGTTGTTGTCACCGCTGCCATTGCCGGAGCTTTCTATCTTACTGTTCTGTCTTATTTAGGAAGGGGCTAAGGAATCCCTATTATTTATTTTAGCATGACAAAACCACTAAGCAATGTTGATATTCCAACTTCAGATTCTAGAAACCTTGGCAAGACTCCATCCTCTTCAATTGAAGAAGAAATACATGCACTGCGTGCAGAAATTGTAACGGAGTCTATCATTAAACCGCCTTCTAGTACTTGTTTTCTAACCATGACTGACAATAATACCAATTTCTCTTATAATGTTTCTAAAACTTTATACAAGGACTCTTGGGTTTTAGACTCTACAACAGACCATATAACCCTTTCTTCATCTCTTTTAGAATCATATGTTTCTCTTTTTGGTAACCACTTTACTGTTGTCAATGAGATTTGTATCCCAATATCTGGACGTGGTAATGTTTCTCTTTTGCCACCCCTTAGCCTCAAAGATGTCTTTTATGTTCCAAAACTTTCTAATAATCTTATTTCCATTCAAAAACTTACTGATGACCTAAATTGTTTTGTAACCTTTCCCACTCATTGTGTTTCTTACGATCTTGCCACCGGGAGGACGATTAGAACTATAAAGGAAAAGGGACGGTTGTATGGCTTTAACAACTTCAAAGCTAAGGATAGTATCAATACATAAACAGGTATCTCTAGTCTCCAGTCTTGCACTACTTTTGAGTGTTCTCAAATTTCGCTTCTCGCCTAGGACATCCATCCTTTTTTTGTTCTAAAGTCTATGTTATGTTCCCTTCCTTATTTTCCAACGAGTCTATTGAGTATTTAAATGTGATGTATGTCAACTTGCAAAGCACCATCGGGCCACATGTCCTCCTAGTAATACAAAGAGTGTTCATCCTTTTGCTTTAGTTTCTTTTGACGTTTGGGGGCTTGCATCAAACTCCTAGTGCTAAATGGTTTATCACTTTTATTGATGATTGTACCCATGTTACATGGATTTTCCTAAATGAAAGTAAAATCTGAAATTTTTACCTATTCATCAAATTCTTCCATATGATAAAAACACAATTTGGAAAGTCAATTAAGCATTTGAATTCTGATAATGGGAGGGAATATGTAAATCATGACATGTCTAAATTCCTTTCCGAAAAATTTTGTTGTTCACGAATTCATATGTATGGATACGCAACAACAAAATGCCATTGCTGAAGAAAAAATAGGCATCTTCTTGAGGTGATACAAACACTTTTTTTTTTTTTTTTTCAAATGTATGTCTCTAAATCTTATTGGGACGAGTCTGTCCCCATTGTTGCCTATCTTATTAATTGATTACCCTTTGGGGTCCTAGATGGTTTGAGTCCCATTGAGTTCATGTCTTCCTTCTTTCCATTCGTTCCTTTTCTCTCTAGTCTTCATAATCGAATTTGTGTTTGTCCATATTCATAGTTAGTTTCGTGGAAAGTTTGATCCTAGAGCTGCTAAATGCATATTCATCAGTTACGCATCTACTAAAAAGGGATATTGTTGTTACCATCCTCCAAGTCGAAAGTTTCTTAATTCATCGATGTCACTTCAGATGAAACTAAATCTTTCCACATGCATCCCCAACTTCAGGGTGAGCGTTCTTTTGAAGTTGAGTCTTTTGAATAGCTTGAGTCATCTTTTGTCCCTTTCATACAAGAACCACCTCATTGATACTGCTCTTGGTACTCTTGATACTACTCTTGATACTTCTCGTCTTTGAAGTGGCTCCTAACAAGGGTATCTTTGTTCCTAAGTCAGGGCCAATTTCAGAAATTAGTCGTGTTTGGAGCTGCTCCTAACAAGGGCATCTATATTCCTGAGTTAGGGTTAGCTCCAGAAATTAGTCGTCCATAGAGTATATCAGAGGAGATAAAAGCAACCTAACTTGATCTAAAAACAACTCTAATCATCTAAGCCATGTGTAAGCGCCACTTCTTCTAACACCCTTGAACCTTCGGAAAATTCCTTAAATTTTAATTGTTAACCCGACCTTGATGACTTACCCATTGCTTTGAGAAAAGAAACTCGGTCTTGTACCAAGTATTGTATTTCTCATTTTGTGACCACTAAAAACCTGCCTATGCAACAACCAAAGTTTCCTCTTTGCCACTGATGCAGTTGGTGTCCCTACTTCAGTTGAAGTATTGAAGGATAAGAATTGGGTGCAAGCCATGAATAAAGAGATGAGAGCCTTAGAAAAGAACCAGACATGGGAAACTGTTGACAGACCACTGCATGAAAAAGTAGTAGGATGCAGATGGGTTTATAACGTAAAGTATAAATTTGACGACACATTAGAATGTTACAAAGCAAGGTAGGTTGTCAAAGAATATACTCTGACTTATGTGTTGATTGTGAGGAGATATTTGCTCCAGTGGCAAAAATGAACATTGTTAGAATCAATTTCTCATTAACAGCTTATTTTGGTTTGGAATTGCAACAATTTGATGTGAAAAATGCTTTCTTGCATGGACAAGTAGAGAAAGAAGTATATATGAAAATTCCTCCAAGATTTAGGCCTATTGAAGAGGGGAATAAAGTGTACAGGTTGAAGAAAGCTCTGTATGGACTCAAGCAGTCACCCTATGCTTGGTTTGGTAGACTCACTCAAGTTATGATCTCTATGTGGCATCAAAAGAGTCAAGGTGACCATACCTTGTTCATCAAGCATTTCCCAAAAAGCAAACTTACTCTACTCTTGGCCTATGTTGATGATATGATAGTTACAGGAGATGAACATGAGAAACAAATCTTGAAAGAAAAACTTATTGCTCATTTTGGGAGGATCTAGAAAAATAAAGTACTTTCTTGGGATATAAGTAGTTTACTCAAAGAAAGGCATCTTTATCTCTTGAAGAAAGTATGTTCTTGATCTTCTAAAAGAAACAGGTGAGATTGATTACAAGACCACCGGAGTTCCTATAGAACAACACCATAGAATTGGGAGCGATGAAGACAGTTCTACTGTGAATAAAAGCCAATATCAAAGACTTGTGAGGTATGAACAAAATCCTTCAATAATTGGAGACATGTCCAAGAAGAGGATTATTGTTCAAGAGGAATGAAAAACTAAAAATAGAAGTGTATACTGATACAAACTATGCAGGGTCTGTCACAAATAGAAAATCCACCGCAAGATATTACATGTTCTTGGGAGGAAATTTGGTGACTTGGAGAAGTAAGAAACAAAATGTTGCAAGGTCTAGTGGAGAGACTGAATTCTGAGCTATGGCACATGGGGTGCGTGAATTGTTATGGCTGAAAATTGTCTAAATGACCTTAAAGTGGCATGTGAAGAGTCTATGATTCTTTATTGTGATAATAAGTCAACTATTAGCATTGCTCACAATCAAGTTCAGTATGATAAGATCAAACACAGATAGATTGACACTTTATTAAAGAGAAACTAGATAGTGGCCTCTACTTCTACAATTAGCAAATATGTTTACCAAAAGTCTTCCCACAAAATGATATCATGATCTCACATGCAAGCTAGGAATGATAGATATCCTAAGAGGAAGTGTTGTTAGTAAAATATTAAATGTACTACAACAACTTGTTAAAAGCTGTGGAAAGATTCTAGAGATCTCTCTGTAATTATTACAGTAGGAATAGAGTTCTCTATATATAGTGGCTTATGTACTGTTTCAAATTAATTAATTGAATAAAAATCTTCTTCCTTTCAAATTAATCCTTTCAAGCCTATATATATTAAAAAATGTCGTACCAATTTTTTCCCCTCTATTGATATTTGATACAGATTTTTAATTGATTGACACAAGAAGTCAATTGTAATTAATGGTAAAACTGGTGATGGAAGCAAAGATTTAAGCGTTAACTTGTTTTACTATGCTTACCTGAAGACGTTTCCCAAGCTGAACTTCAACTTCTGTACCAAACGATATATTACTCGCAAGTGACTTGAGAGGATCTGCTGTAGGATCAACAGAAACTAAACTGGGAATCTGAGGTGCATATACTAGCCTCCACCTAGCCTGGCCAAACTCGCCCTTCCCTTCTATTCGGGGCATCAATTTTTCCAGAGTTGCAGTTGCAAGCTTTTCAAAAGCAAGCTGACCATTTCCTTCCAAAATGGATTCAGCCAACTGACTTTCAAACCTTCTGGCAGCCTGCACAGATCAAAACAATTAACAGAACCATTCTGCCTTAAAATCAAATCACAAAGATGCTGATTTCCACAGATGAAACAATTTACATCACTAACAAATCTACTAAAATCCACATAACAGTTCTAGACTCCAAGTGTTCTGTTTCAACTGGAGATTTTGAGATATTAATCCGCTTAAGGACCCGATCTAATACTAACACAATACAAATAAGGATATGAACTTCTAAGATTTCAGATTATGTATTTCTCTAAGATGATCATAACTAAGATGTGAAATAGATTAAATATCCTCAAGTTAGTTCCTATATCATGAAAATTACATACAAATTTACATGTTAGTAATTGCTGAGATGAATTAAATTGTTCTCTTATAGTTGAATATATTTGATTTATTAATATTTATTTTAGAGAAATATGAATTTGCAAATCCAAACAATAATAATAAAAGAAACCACATTTTTATTTCAAAATTGAAGAGCAAGGATTCACTTAGAACAGAACGAGTAAGGACTCATTAGTGTAGGAGCAAGGAGTCTGACAAACTTTATAGGTGAATAAAACCATTTGAGGCTTAGGTCCTTCGTGGTCATTGGAACAATGAACTCATGCCGAATCAGTTGTTTGCTCTTTCCAATCCTTGGTTCTAGGCTTCTTTCCTCATCGAAAAATGTCTCTATCTCAATATGCTTTTTCTCAATAATCTTCTTTACCAAAACGACGGTGGCAACACTGACATTATAGCCGATCAAAGTTGGTTTCTTGATTTGGGTATCATGTGAAAGATTCTATGCAGAATATTCAACACACCACTCTTTTTGAAGGAATGATCAAATCTTCACTCGAAATGGTCAAGGTCTATATAAACTCTTATGGTTCCACTAGTCTTGTTTGCCCTCATAATCCCAAAATCACTTATTGCATCTACCCTATTTTTTGTATACGTGAGTGACATTGTTATTAGAGGTAGTGATAAGGAAGGTATTGTCTACCTAAAATAATATCTTGCATAGCAGTCAATTGTGATACTTGGTATTGAAGTTTCAAGGGTGGTAAAATGCTCTAGATATTTTACAAGAAACAAGGGTGCTGAATGCTAAACCAGTAGATATATCAACAGATCCAAGTATCAAACTTATACCTGGAGACTCGTATTTAGACCCAGGGAGATAGGTATGCTTACTATCCTGAGATTGCCTTCCGGAAATGAGCTTAGTAAGTCAATTTTTGAACTCTCCTTGTCAAGACCATCCCCATTAGGATGTAGTTGTCTGGATCTTGAGATATATTAAGAAGGCTTCGGGCAGAGGCCTTATTTATGAAGATAAGGAGAGTATAGAATTTGTTGAGTACTCTAATGTTGATTGGGCAAGCTCACCTAATGATAGACCTTTCCCTTCAAGGTATTGTGTTCTAGTTGCACTATTTTGATCTCTTGGAAACAAAAAACAAAATGGTGTGGCAAGATCAAGTACAAAAGCATAATACAAGGTGACTTTAGTCACTTGTGAGCTCATATGGCTGAAGACACTTCTCAAAGTATAGAAGCAAAGTATAACGGCTATGACTTTGCCACTTGTTAACTTATTTGGCTTAAACACCTTCTTAAAAAACAAAGAAACCCTTCATATTGCCTCAAATCTAGTATTTCACAAGAGAACAAAATACATTGACATAGATTGTCATTTCATTTGTGAAAAGATTGTATCTAGAGACACTATTACTCAGTTTGTTAATTCCAATGATTAGTTGGTATCACCAAATCATTGTGGGGTCCTACAATTGATTATATTTATAACAAAATTGGTGCATATGATTTATATGCATGGGAGTATTAAATGTATTTTCAATATATGGGCCTAAGCCCATCTCTATGTAATATATTGTACAATGTATACATAATGTCCTTGGTTGTGCTGAAAAACACGAGAATTCATCCATACGAATATCCATCTTATATTCTTGCAGTTCTCAAACAACCAAGTTCCTGCTTATAGGCTTTCATACCGACCATTGAAAAATAAAGACGTAACAAAGAGAACCCATTTTGCAGAAGAACCATCAAAACTCAGATATACCCAAATCGAAGTCAAATGAGATGCTACTCCTTGAAATAGACTCAAGAGGTCCCAATAACTCTGTTTGTAGCAGGGTAGTGAGTGGGCTTTGTCGAAGCAAGGCTGTAGGCTGCACAGGCCAATGCTATTGGTGGTGTGGGAGCGCGTGACAATGCAATTGTTGGTGACGTGATAGCCGGGGAGGGGTGTACCTTTTTGGCACACCACTTACATCAACAATGATGACAAATAATGGCAACAACGACTGTTTACATGGCAGCAAAAATAGGGTTGCAAGGATTGAGGGCTCTAATACCAACTTGAACTTTGTAAGGAAAGAAATAGTCATTTTATAAATAACAATCGCAACCAATTACATTCTTATCACCTCTATTTGTAACAATAACTCTTCAAAATAAGGAAATAAAAATATGTTCAATGAATAGGAAGATTCTAACAATATTTTTCTCCTAACCACTATGGAGATATTGAGGATATTTTTATCCAAATAATTTGCTATTTACAACAGAATGATTACCTCAGAAGGTGAGAGTGCATCTTGTTCCACAGAACGTGTTGAGGTCACCACAAGTTTGTCCTGCCAATTGCTAGCTCTACCTTGAATTCTGAATTGCCATTCCGATCCAACCAAAGCTAAATCAAGCATTGGATCTAGTCCATACTCAGGCTCAAATTTTGCAATGTTTAAATGCTCTCGTTTTAACCTCACCTGCATTTGAAAAGTATAGTATGAACATAAACAATATGTTAATAAATACCAAAGACAACCAAAAGAAAACTAGCCTCAAAGAAACCACATTGAAGTGTAAAATTTGCAAGAGCTGCAGAAAATAAAATGTTACACATACCTGTGTCGCAACTAGATCGACTTCACCATTCTCAAATGTTAGTATGCCTCTAGGTTTTATCCATTTGGTATGGGCCAGACCATTTAACTCAAGCTCTCCACTTACACCAAAATTAAGAATCAAAGGATAAACTATCTTCAACTCTGGTCCAAGCACAAGCTTCAAATCATTGAGACAGATTTCTACATTTGGTTTAATCTGTACTTGCTCCATCAGCTTTTCAACCTGAGTTGACTTATTAACCGTCACTGTTGATTTTGTAGGAAAGAAAGGTATCAATACATGTATTAACTGCCATTGTGAATATATAACATAATAAACTGATCCAGGTAACATAATAAAGTTATGAACAGCTTAAGCAAAAGTAGAAGATCAAGGAATCAAATTATTGATCCAGGTATCTCCTAAGGCTTATTATGAAGTATGTGAGATGGTAAAAAATAGTCTAAAATGACATTTGTAAATTCTTTAACCCTTGTCATAATTCAACTGACTCAGCAATACATAATATGATTAGCACATTTGACTTTTTGCAGCAATAGTGATTCTGTGCCTGATTCGGTTGCAGAGACATACCAGGATTTTCATGATGGAATTCAACATCTCAAGAAGCATTTGTTCAATAATGCAGACAATAGGCTTGGAAATTGGAATTGATAGCCCAATAAAAAATAGTTATTCTCTTTAAAAATAAACATGCTTTTCAGAGGAAATTGAAATGTAGACTTAAATCCAATTGATACTCCTATGGGGCCAAATGTCAAACTTACGCCGATTGAAAATCAAAAGTTTATATAGAGTAGAAAGACACGACTTTGCTGAGCAGGCGACATTTAACAACAGCTTAACTAAACGAGAAACTAACTTTGCTGTGCTGCCAGCAATTTGCAACAGCTTTAACTAAGAAACAAACTATGCTCACCTGGCAGAGAACCAGTCAGCCTACAACATACAAAAGAATGACAGTTAATCTAATACTGAACCTAAGCAGATTTTGTAGAATGAAAGGGTATTAAACAATATTGATACGACCACATATTAGAAAAGCACAGAAAATGAAGATAGGTGTAAACTGAGAAAAATTATATTCTGCAAAATTGCTTACAGTGAGAAAGGATACAGCTACTTATAGATGATACCTATCCTTACAAAACCATAACTAAGAGACTCTTAGGTGACTATATTTGTATCAAGAATATACAGTACTCTAAGATCAAGAGAGGAGTGACACGGGATTTACCCACTTTGATTGAGCTAGGACCAAAAATCAAAGGAGACAGGGGACAAGGCTTTGGTGAAGATGCCAGTGCACTGTTCAACAAATGGAACATGTTGAACTTAGCAGTGTTTTCTGATGACTTTTTCTAAGACAAAGAATAGGTCAAACTCCATATGTTCAATATGGGCATATAGACCAGGATTATGGGCTACAGCAACAATGCTCATATTGTCACATAAATTTGAGAAGTAGTGTGTTCGAGTAGTTAAAATAACAGAGTCTGAACCCAAAGAACTTCAGCAGCAACAAAAGCCAAGCTGCGATACTCAACGTTAGTATTGGAATGAACAACAACCTTTTGTTTCTTGCCCCACCAGGAAAAAATTTTAGGGCCAAGGAAGACACAAGCCTCCGTAGTGGATTGATGATCATCAATATCACAAGCCTATTTAGCAACACGAGGTGGAAAAGCCTGATAAAAATAATCCCCTTAGCTACTAGACGAGCTTTGAGATGATATACTTCACTAGTAGGACCAACCTTAATGGCATAGACCCATTTACAACCAGCTTCTTACCAAGAGGAACAAGCTCCTAAGTACCACTATGTTCATGTGCATGCATTTCATTAATCTGGGCTTGTCACCATCTAGGATGACCAATTGCCTCATGAACATCATTAGGAACAGTAATGGTAGACAAGGAGAAAACAAAACAGGAATATGAAGGAGACAAATGATAATAACTCAAAATTAATAAACGGGATATGAATTACGAGTGAATCAAATACCTTGTTTTAAGAGTAATAGGCCAAGCATGATTAGATTCAGAAGAAGGCAAGGCGGAGGAAAGATCCATTGTATGAGAATCCGGTGGGGAAGGATCTGAGTCACGGGGATCTTCAGTCAAGGATGAAGGAGATATTCATGCCCAACACTATATATGAGAAGAGGTGGTGGAACAATGTCAACTGCACCTTGAGTTTGAGTTTGAGAGGAGGTGGGAATAATCAATGGATCACATGATAGTACAGGAAGGACCTCTAGAGCAAATCAACAACGTTCCATGAAGGACAAGAAAAAAGGTGTACCCTCAAAGAAGGTAACATCAACAGGCATATAACCAAAAAGCTGATTTCAGGTGAGACTGTAGAATATTGAAGTGCGCCAAAAATGGATCAATGCAGAGTAGCATCTGTTAAGGGATTAGAATTCATCTTTGGACCATTTGCATTTGGAAGCCATTGGGATCCTTAACAAAATCATAACCAGCTAGAGAAACTACATATACACTAACAGAACTTATCTAAATTCATAATAAACTAACCAACTCTAATACCACACCCATACTTGTATCAAGAGTATACTGATATTTTCTTTGCGGCAAGTGTTGTAAGTCAATTTCTTAGTTCTCCTTGTCATAGTCCTTAAGTTGCTTAGGTTTGAATACTGAGAGACCTTAATGGGTCTCCTACAAAAGGGTTTGTCTATGAAAACCGTATTTCTTTCATGTCTTCGTCAAATATTTTATCAATATATATATATATATATATATATATATATATATATGAAAGGGTGTTAACAGAGATTTAATTTATATTCAACAGTTTACTTCATAATTGATCGTATGATTCTTTACTCACTTCAGGTCAATCATAAATTAAGCTCCTTATATCAAGAGAACTTCAGAAAGGACAGAATTCATGTATGCTATGAGGCTGTATACGTAAAATATGACTAGTTAAAGATACATAGGTTAATACAAAATTTAAACTAGTATGTTAATTGTTTCGTATTGCATCTTATGCTATGATCATGGCAGTTGCCTTGTAAAGTTCTTGGTAGGAAAATAATGCATACAATATAGCATCATTCTACGGAGGTGAGTGTTTCTACAAATATGCAACTACAGTTGTTTGAACATTGTTCTTAAGCCTACATCCAGGCCAACAATTATTAAGGAGCAACAAAGGAAGAATGTAGGGAACCAGATCCATAGGAATCATGATAACATTGGGGTGGGGGGACCCTTCACGAGATAAATCTAATGATATAGAAAGTGAAGCTAGAGCTTTTCAGTTTCAATTAATAATAAGGAATCCTTTCTGATTTCAGATCATTCACCACCAAATTATTAGAAAAAAATCACAGGCTAAACGGATAGACATGTAGTAATAATACCAGAGCCAGAGGATTGAGACGATTTTGTCCTTGAAGAAGCAGATTCTGAGTTAAGAAATCGTGAAACATATCTTGAAGCAAACACACGACTGACACCGGCGGTAGGAAGCCCAGAATGATTGGATGGAAAGCTATTAGAAGTAGGAGTACCACCTTTATCATGAGGCAAATATGCTTCTCCCTGACTTATTTTTATATTCCCAGATATGTTTGGTTGCAATATCGAACCAGTTATTTGCAACTGAGAATCAACCTGACCACTGACAAAAGTATAACATCTGGTTATAACAAGGCCGTAGGTGGAGGATGCAGTTCCAAAAAAAAAAAAACAACATTTATGATTTAGTTGTCACATAAGCCCGTCTACATCCATTATTAAGTCAAGAAGTAAACTTAAGAAATCTAAAGAAGCTACGAAAGCAACCTTAATATTTTTTGTGCCCGTACTTCTAAAACCTCACACTTCAATTCAATCTTGTCATCTGGGGCTGCTTCACTTGCTCTGAGTGGCAGATTCCCTTTTACGAGAAGCTTTCCTTTTCTGCTTACCCTACTCTCCAGTGAGGTGATGCATAACCTGTTTGATTGCACGTGAACATTTCCACCAAAGTTGGTAAGTGGTTTTCGTAGCACTGGTGAAGAAATAGATGCCCTGTGGAAAGATGCGTGTCCATTAAGTACTGGTTGATCAACTGTACCTCTGACCTATTAAGTCAAGCCATAGGACAAGATTCAGAGAAGTAAATATCAAATATTTGAGAAAAATTATATTCATTTTACCAACCTCAAGCTTCAAATCAGCATTTCCATGAAGCCAATTGGCATGAGGAGATAAAGCTGTAACCAATGTCATTCCCCCATCTTTTATATCAGCATCAATCCTGACTTCTCCAACATCTAAAATTTGCCAATTTAGTCCTTTAAGGCTTTCTGCTAATTGAGTATTCCAACCTTCTTCATTTCTATCTCTAACCTTTTTGTCACTAGCATCATCAACAGTCCCTCTATTCTTCTCCTTCACCCAATCAGGAACCCAAGTAATCTGACTCTTATCTAACTCTACATCTTCCTGTAATGTGTTATTTTGCACAAACGCAACAGGAATGCTACCCTGAACAAGTACATGACCATTTTGGGTTATAGGTTCAAATTTTGCATTGAAAAGAAAACGACTGGTTGAGGTTAGAGAGGCAACAACTTCGGCTCTTCCAAGATCAACACCACCAACAGAACCATCAAGTAGCCTTACTTGAACATCACATTCTGGTTTTGCTAAACTTCCTCTAAGATCTCCTTCCATATGCAATATACCCTTAATGGGTGCCAATAACTGTCGCAAAGAATGAACAACATCCATTGCTGTAGATTCAATGACCTGAACTACAGTTGGAACCAGACTAACAGGAAAATTCAAGACTGCGAAATGGAGATTGGTTTTAGGCCCTAGCAATGTTCCATCTGCATGGATGGTGGCATTATCCTTCTGGATAAGAATTTTCTCCAGGTGCATACCATCATCATTACTGTAAGCACCAACCGCCAACACACGCTGAGTTTTGTAGTCTCCCCACTCCCAGTCCTCTCCATGAAAATCAAATTCTGCCTGAAATAACAGAATAAGAAAGTCAATCTTCAAACATATATTATTCATACAATTAACAAGAATACAAAAAACCGAAAAAAATTTACCAGGGTGTCTCCATTTCCCCCACCGCTAGCATCAAGAGATCCATGCCAGTGGCCTTTGAGTTCAGATAAACCCGGCAGACTTAAATCTTCAAGAACAACATCATTTGATGGAGCATGAAGCCCCCTCACTGTCTGCAAGTTGTGTATACCATTCAAAATAGCCACAAAAATTAACTTTTTCAATGCATTTTATTAGGCTAATTAATGTTATCAATAAATAATAATTTGAAAGATACCAGGTGACAAATTCAGGCTGTTAGAAAAGGTCGTCTTAAATAAATTTTATTGAAAAGCTGCTATGTGCTTTGTGCTGTACCTAGTTTCTAGGTGTGACCTTTCTTATTCTTTTCTCTTTCCTCTCATTCATTGTATCTGAACTTCCAACATCATTATAAATATGACAAACCAAATGAGGGAAATAAAATTCTCTAATTCATTTTCTATTCTTTGTATTCATCTCACGTCAGGCATCAAATATTGCATCTCTAGAAAGGAAAATTAACATATGGCAATCTTTTGACAATACCTCAAGCAGTTGTTGAAGGCTTTCAGTGTATAATCCCACTGACTGCAAATTTTGAATGAAAAAATCCTGCATACACAATATAGAAACATGCGTAATCAGTTTTCCATTAGAGAAGAAAAAGATTATACAGATGAATAGCGAATTTTGGACAAAGAGACAGTAAAGAAACCAGACTACACTTACTAAAAACATTCTCTACATGATCTGAGGTCAGAGTGATGTAGCCCTTAGGCCCAAGAATAACTGAGTGTATGTAAGGAGAGGTAAAAGGTGTGCTGCACCAGATCAATTGCAGGGAGGGGAGGTTTGTAGTATGGAGAGAGAATATAAGCCAGAAGGGTGTGTAAACGGTAGGCTGAAATTAGGCTTGGGCTGGGAGAGATATGGCCAATGTAATAAACTTTTATTTTGGCCAATGAAATGGAACAGACCTAACTCGCTCATAAGAGTCCCCAAGTCTCATAAGGAGTATTCTTATTCTGGCCATACTCCTAGCCAACTGGACACATCTTGAACTCGGAAGAGCAGGTACCAGCCATGTGTTAGCTCACGAAATCCAAAAAGTTAACACCTCAAGGCACTGCAATGGCTTTAAGCAAGTGCATTGAAAAACTCAAGGCACAAATGGAGAAGGTGAGGCCACATCTGAAGAGGGGATATAAAGGTGAGAGTAGTAAAGCTAGCAGCCAGGTGCACTATCATGTGCAACAGTGTCCCTGAATCATAGGGATTTGATTAAATTAGTTTTGTTATTGTATTTCCTAAATTAACCTTCCCTTCCTCCAGCCTTGTATATCTGACTGATGTAATCTTAGCATAATGTATGAAATCAATTTATTCCACCCTAATTTCTAAGATTATCCACTGGAAACTGATGCAGCATAGGTAATTTCAATACATGCCTGGTTTTGGTTTTCCTCTCTTTATGTGCAGGCCATAGGTAGAGAGAAAATAAACAAGCACGTGTGGTAAACTACATGCCCAATCAACATCATGAATTTGATATTTATATAGTGAACACAATAAATTCAAAGGTACAATTTCCTGAATTAGTATATTTACACAATTAAAAATCCTAGACACCCACTGAATCTAGATATATGATAGAAGTTGCCAAAATTAAAGCATTAGCAAAGCATATTAACATGCAAAATTCAGATGGTTGATGATGAATGCATGAAACTTCCCAAGGCATAAATAATGATAGTGATACAACCTTAGATCTCGAACGAACTGCTGGATCCAAGCTTCGAGAAAGAAGCCTAGCAAGGGGAAGCATCTCAGCAACCTCTGCTCTAGGCACTTCAAGTTTCATTCTCCACCTGCCCATAGAGGATATAGCATTGCCAATATGACCAGCCATTAGCCTTTTTATAAGGCCACCTTCTCTGTCAACTGAATTACGATCTCGGGTGCCAGGCAACACATATTCACCTTGAAGTTCATAATAACTGTAGCTTTGTTGCAGAACAGTTTTTTCAATAGTGATCTGAATAATAGCACACCAGTTGAGGGATCAGTATTCCAAAAAGGAATGAGTATCGGATTCCATAGATGATGCTCTTTGAATTCCAAGGTAACAAAAAAGAATCTATAGAATCCAATTGGTGGAGAAGATATGATAGAATAGGATAGGTTGGTTCAACACAGCAGGAACTCTCTCTCACACACACACATAAATTATAACAGTAATTAAAATATTAAAGATTAATTTTTTATTCTTCGAATTTATTTATAGAAAAATATTTTATTCATAATAATAATTTTAAGAAAATGTAACTATATAAATAAAACATATTTCTTCTAATATTTCCTATAATATATATATATATATCATAATTTTTATATGCGTTTATATTTATAATTATTGTGACACAAATTTAAATTATATTATATATTAAAATACTAGAATTAAATAATTGTTAATTAAATATTTTTAAAATGTTAATTATAATTTAAAAATCTTATATAAATTTTTTATAACATAAAAAATATTTATCATAATTTCTGTAATTTGTAAATAGATATAAATTAAAAGTTAATTTTTAGAACATTAAATGTAACTTTAGTGAAAATTTGTCCTTTACACATAAATTATACTATGTCCTATCATTGTTTAGTTTGTTATCCTGTGTGTACCAAACACAGGATCGGATTATACATGTCATTATCGCAATATATCATGTCCAGCAAACGAGCCCTTGATGCCTAATCCTGCTCAACTTAAAGTCCATTAAGATGTCAAACTTTGTAAAATGACACCTTTAACAGCTATCTACAGATGTTAAATTCTATCAACCAAACTGTTGCATTGAAAGTTATCATCAAGTAGATCAAGGTTACAAAATTTCATATAATTTAAATATTAACTGATACTTCATAACATTATTTTAATGAATATGCTATTTAAAAGATAAGTAAATTTCTTTAGATTAAAAATCTACATATATATGAATTAGGTATTCATGAGCATCAGGATTATATAGTATGATTCAAAGATTGAAATGATTACATTTTATATCTAAAAACGTTATAAGAGCAGTAATTTTGTTAACTATGACAACCGACGTCATGATTAAATCATTAATTTTTCATGACATTTTTGTGGTCATGCAACAATTTAGTAACATTTTAATCCTCATTGATGGATGGTGAATATGTGGTTGAGATTTGCTCATCACGCTCTCATAAAAATAGCCCTCACTCAACACATTGCCTATACACAAAATTCAATCACATAACCAACTGAAACCTGTATTTTTTAATTAAAAGGATATTGATCAATTACTGACAATCACCAAGGGAAAGCATAAAGAGATACTACTTTAGATTTAACTTTGTGTTAGTCATATTTTAAATAAAAAAGATGAATATATACTTACGGAACTAAACTAATGAGCATTACCCCACATACTCAAAATTAACTCTTGACCAGATATCAGAATTTCGTTTTACCCAGATAGCAATAAGTAAACTAGCATGTAACAGAAATTCATGTACAAACATATATGAAGATGGTTTAATGCACTCACAACGTCTCCACTCCACCTAGCTGCCACATCTAGGGCTTCGCCAAGTACACCACTGAATTTTGGCCGAAGTACAGACAGCACTCCATGTCCTCTTCTTTTTTGAAGATTAAGCTGGATTTCTGCCTGATATCAAAGAAGCAGACAATTGGTAAACAGCACACTTTTTTCGGTGACACGACCATTAAATAATACCTCAACCAAGTTATCAAACAATTTTACATATTTTTTGACTGATTGATGAGTGAGGCCAATATCAAATTTTGAGCCAATTAATTTTCACTTTCAATTCAAGACAGAAAGTGGAGGAAAAATAACTACACCAATTGGTCATTTTACAAGAACAAGAACTTAGCTGATACACCTAAATTTTCAAGTCAACATAAATTTTCAAAATTTTTTAACAAAAAAGTTAGCCAATCCTTGAAAGAAGTAAAGATGAGGCTGATTGACAGGAATAAAACTGTGATTGGAAATGTTTATGAGAATGTGTTGAAATACTCCACAGAGCATCTCATACTACTTGATATAGAACTTAGCCATCTCATAATACCCAAGTCCTTATCATAGCACCACCACTAAGTAAAGATTTCAACGGCTTTCATTCTATTGACACTTCACTCAACTCCCTGTTGGTCAAAACCCTCCACAGGCAGCCCTTTCCAAAACATCTGACAACCAACTCTAATAACAATTGATTAGTACAAAAACACTTGAGGAACTACTAACCCTTAAAATCTAACTACTAAGGGGCAAGAACCAAGCACTTAAATAGGTAATTGACCATTCATACTACACAAATGACACTTAGGCACCCCACAATACCCAAATTTCTATCATAAGTTGACAAGTACCCAAGTACTTGGAGAACCCACCCCTCAAAAGCTTGTCATTAAGGTTGAGTTTAGTTTGACTGATTTGAGGAGATTTATTATTCAAGAGGATGGATTTGAGTGGATGAAGGTTATTTGGTTGACCTGATTTGGGAGGATGGATCACGAGAGATTTGCAAGATTGGATCTTCGCTTATCTGAAGAGATTTGAAGGAATGAAATTGAAAATTACAAAATAACCCTTGTAAATAAAGTGGAAATTACGAAATACCCCTGACTTTGGAAATTACAAAACACTCCTTATTAATTTTATCACACTAAAATAATTAGAAAAATATAAAGAAGGTATAAAATATAAACAAGAAACAATTATTAGCATTAATATTGTAACAATATATATTATATACG
>Ga0123340_1001266_pt1 | contig 20566 bp, 20 predicted proteins | sample SirMexnodulemix_FD_89961 | JGI IMG/M metagenome (GOLD analysis project Ga0123340, IMG submission 89961) | Root nodule microbial communities of legume samples collected from Mexico - Siratro Mexico nodule mix | ecosystem: Host-associated > Plants > Roots > Nodule | place: Mexico: Nepantla... | reverse complement strand
TATATATAAGTTAAATTCAAAGGAAAAAAATTATGAATTAAAGAATAGTTTTGATAGATGGATACTTAATATTTAAGATGAAAAATGGATTCAACATAAAAAAAAATGTGCAACATAATTAAAGTTGAGATTAATATCTTGATGTAATTTTATATATAAAAATCTATATGTAATAAATTAGATGGAAATTCATATATAAAAATAATATTAATTTTATATACAGATCTAAATTCATATGTAATATTACATTTATACGTAAAAAATATATATGTAATACTTATTTTATACAAAAATTATCATCTTTATGTAATTTCTTTGTAAATCACAATTTCTTTTGAAAAAAAAGTAAAATATATAATATAAATTATGCAGAAATATAGGAATATATAAACTTATAAATATTAAGTATACACTAAGAAGATCATTAATGTGATAAAAAAGAATGGTGAAATCTTGTAAAATCTTTTTTATCTCAGTCACTCTTGTTCCAAATTGGAAATTAAAGAGTTACTCTTACTTTCCACATGAAATTGATTGCAAAAGGTACAAAAGCTGTGGCTATATTTCTGATTTGGATGACAGGAAAACAAAAGAAAGACAAAACAGTCTTATGGTAAACAATAATGTGAAATATATTTATATATTTATAAGAATGAATAAACATTTATGAGAAGCATCCCAACCGATGAGAGATAATTAGAAATTGACACCCGTTTCATCTTTCAAAATTAAATAAGATAACATCGGTGACTTTTTTTGAGCAAGGAGGGAAGAGGGAAGGAGAGCAGCTACAAGAGTTAGGATAGCATGTTTTATGATTGTTTGTTTTGCAGGTGTAAATAAAAGGGATCATGGTCAATATCAGGACATATATTTGGAGTTTCGCAAAGGCTTTTCATATATGCAATTTTGACCTATTATTAGGACTTTCGGTTTTGTTGGTATACAATTTGGTTTCGATTTTGTTGGTGTACAATTTGGTTATGTATACATTATTAGTTAATCATAATATAATTTTATTGTATTACTTGCCGAATTTATAATGTATTGTTAGGTGTTAATTTTCATATTTTACCTAATTCAGAGGTATTTAGATACTTTATAAAAGTTTGAGCATTCCTAAAATGCGCTTTTTAATTTAATTTATTTTTTGCTGTTAAAAGAAAATCTTATTCTCGTATTTAAACAATTTTTTTTAATTTTGCACAATAATAAAAAATATTAAGTTTTTTTCTTTTTTCAAAATAAAAATATATTAACTAATGATCTCTAGTCACAATCAAAATAATTCTAAAGAGGACGTGTCACATGTTGGAGAGGTGAAAAGATGTATTTTTATTTTATAATCATAGATAATAATAATGTAAATGACAAATGAAAGATAAAAAAAATAATTTCTATAATTATTAGATAAAATTGAAAATAAAAGGACTAGGAAGGTGGAGAGAAATGGTTGTAAAAATTTTCGTATTTGTTTTGTTCAGAAATAACACTATAGTAAAAATATATACAATATAATTCACACAAAACTAAAATCGAAATTATTTCTTTTAAGTTTACAATTATATTTTATTTTAAAAAAAAATAACTTCAAATACAAATCTGTATCTTTAATTCAAACTCTTAAAGAGAAAATTCAACTTATAATTTAAAAAAACTTATAGAGATTAAATTTACAAAAACAATTAAATTTAGTAAATGACATATTTATATTTAGTTATATATGTTAAGATCCATCATTAAGACAATTAGCTTTATACTTTTACAACCTTTTAAGTTTTTAAATTTCATTAGACAACAATTAAAAATTATCTATGTAAATTTATTCTAATTTTATTTTATCTTTTAATGATAATTTACAGATTGCTTGTGCATATAACGACTAGTTACACGCTAAAGATATATTTAATATGAAATAATTTTTTTAATGAGAAATATTTTCCGAATAGAGTTAGTAATTATTTTGTAAATTTTGATCATTAATAAGTACTATTGAAATTTATATAATAAGTTAATAAGTTTTCTCAAAATAGAATTATAATGTGTTACTTTTATTACAAAATAATTTGTTATCAACATTCAATAATTTAATAAAAACAATGTTATTTTTTTTAGTTTAAAAAAAGATAATGAATATTTTGAAGAAATATTGACCTGAAACCATTCCTAAGTTTCATGTGAATATCATTTTCTTACCAAATATAGAAATATTTTTTTTCCAAATTCATATTTATGAAAGCTAAAAGCCTTTTTTCATCAAAATCTTTCATGAGATTATTCAATGAAAAAATATATAAATACTAACGACAGTAACGGTAATTATAATTGTAATACATGCCCATAATTTTATTCCTTTATTTAAATTCTATCTTATGTTTTATTTGATAACCATTTTATAATTATTATTTTTATATAATTAGTTTCTAATACTTAACCTCTACTTGATCATACGGTATCAATGATCAACAAGGCCCATGGTTTACGACGGTGGTCTCTAAGTGGCGGGGAGGTAAGAAAAATAAAAATAAAATAAATAATATATATATTTATAATTATTTTCTAACTAGTACTAAAAATATGTTATCTGAAATTTAGAATTTCAAAACAGTATTTTATTTTTAGATGAATTTTATAATCATTTTTATTTTTCTATATTGTTACAAATTTATTTTCTATTTATTTAATAATAATGATTTATTTCACTACACTGAAACTAACATCTGTGTATTTTTATTCATTAAAATAATAACTAATTTTACCTTTCTACAGCAGTTTTGAGAGTAAAAAAAATTCATTAAACTCTTCCTTTCATTTAGTTGTTTGATTATGTTTCGAACTTAAAATCATAAACTTTAGCCTCTTTTTTTCTTCTCTGGAAATTGTTCAATTATGCCAAGTATTTGTAGTTTATTATTTTTATGACAGAACAAAAACCAAGTTAAAAAAGAAAGAGAAAATGATACCAAATTTCAATATCTTCAAATGTGATATGTAAGATTGAGCATGGACAGTAATGGAGAGATCCAACTATGTTACTAACAGCATTAGCCAAACATGATTTGGGCAATACTTTTTTATTGCAAGCTCAAGCTTTCTATTGAATAGTCTTTGAAATGGTGATATAAGAAAATGGATCATTCATGTGTAGCATGTACCACCATTAAAATTGCAACAATAATTCACTTAGAAATGCAACATGAAACTAAATTATTCACATGATTATTAATTAAAATTACAAAAAGCTATTACAGAATAGAGTTTGCCAGTATCACTAGGAAAAGTTGTCAACATCCATGTTTTGTAACAGCCAATACAACACATACAGGGCTATTATCTATTACATACTTTATGTCAGCTTCTGTTCCTGGCTGATGTCAATGTTACACATAATTTTGGTACAGCAACATGCCAGCATCTAGGTACTACCATTTGCACCAAATAATTCTTCAAACTGATATTTTCTTCTTTCAGAAGTTGTGTGTTCCCTTTGTTTTCTGATAAAATCAAGGGGTCACATGGATAGAAGGAAACAACATCATATTGTTGAATATTGAACAATTGAAAGTAGATTAGAGAAGAAGTAGAAATCAATGAAAGAACTTCAATTAAACTAAAGTTTGAATTTGTTGAACTTGTTGAAAGCTGTAACCTTTAAATTCAACATTTCAATATATAGAGAATAAACTAAGAACTAGCTTATGGGAAATGGAGAAACTATGATCACAAACTTTTAAATGGAGTACTTGTCTTAAAAAAACCAAGCGCTATAGTACAAACCAGACCCATCAATGTAGAAGATAATAAACAAAAGGGTATTCCATACACAGTCCATTAACAATTCAAACCTCTAAAGCTTATAACTATTATGCTAACATTTGCAACTAAGTTTGTGAGGGGTCAATTAACTATATTAAACAATCACGACACTGTCACTGAATTATGATAAGGGCTGAAAGCTCAAATGGGTAAGAACCTCTTTTGATGCAATATGAAACTCATGTTACATATCAAGAACCAATCACACAGAGAGATGAGAAGAACAATACAAACCCAACCCACCCACAAGTCAGTCAGTTATAGTGTATAAATAGCAATGTTATTACTGTAGTAGCAGGTTTTGGAAACTCACTATGGGAGGGCCGAGACTCTCCAATTTTCGCTAATCAATTCATATTCACAGTTCATTTTTTCTCTCTATTCTCTCTCTTTACTTCTACCTCTGTGTGTTGTGGTGTAAATTCTTTTAATTCTTGGTACCAGCTATATCAAAAGGCACTTATAAATTGTTGTAAAACAAAACAGAACACAAAAGTATGATGAAAAAAGAACCTCAATTATGAGTGAGATAGTGTGAAATAAAAAATGGTAGGTAATGGAATAGCTCAATAATCGTAATCAATCTGTACACAGAAACAAGTTCATGACACCTTCAATCAATCATTAAACTAAACTTTGAACATTGAAAGCTGTAAACATACTTTAAATTCAACATATATATATATATATACACACACACACATGTAGAAAATGAACCACAAAAGCAACTGAGCTTCTATATATGCAGATATGACAAAGTGACCACCGCCAAGGGAGATACTAGTCAAGATTAACTCCTCTTATCTTATGCTTTCACTAGTTATTATGAAAAATAATGAATCTTCACCATATTTTGACCACAAAAGTATGTCAATGATCAAGATTTGATTTAGTCAATTCTAATTTTGACCAGCCCTATACAGTAAAGTAGTCAAGATTAATTGTTCCTATGATAACAAGTGGGAACAATACCCACTTGATATGCATACACTTAGTTTTATCTAACTAGGGTCGGGATCCATTTCACCTTGACAGTTTACTCACTCAGAAGAAACTGATACTAAGGCTGGATACTTAATAACAAAAAGAAAGCTTACTCCTAATTAGAGAACTTCCTCTTAACTTTCTGCATCACAAAATTTTAAATATGCTTATTTAACTTGAAGTTCTATAACAAGATGGTTGTAAAAATATGAATTCGAGAATCAGCAACAACTGAAAATAGGGTAATTATACCATGAAGGAGAAATTTATCTGTTTCAAAAATTTCAACAATGTTTCTGAGCTTGATCAAATTATGAAACTAAACCTTTTGTAATGCTAATTAGTCTAATTATGCAGCAAAACTGCTTTATATGTCAGTTCAGCTAGCATTTTTGTTTATCAGAACCATAACATGTTAAACAGATAAATAAAAAAGAACAACAGCGATTTTCCTTTCCTTACTTTCACTTGCAATACCAGAAGAGGTAAGCGAGGCATAAATACATAAACATCCACTCACAGCCATAGGATAAAAAAAGGTTAAAAAGATACAAAATCAAGCAGCATAGTAGAATCCTGACTAGCCAATGTAAAAGGCAATAAACAAAAAAGTGTTGCATACATAGCCCATCAACAACTCCAACCTTACACATGTTAAGCAACTAACTTTATAAGGGGCGAATAACTACTATATACACAGTTAAGATACAGTAGTTAGTACATTTAATAGTTGGTACAGTTAAGAGACAAATTCAATCACTACACTGGGTATGAATAATTGAAAGCTCAAACTATTAAGATGCAATTGGAGCAATACCCGCAAGCCAACCAATATGAAACTTATCTATATTTGACCCAAACAGCCAATCAACCAAAGAGATGATAAGATAATTGGGACTACAAATAATTTCATGATCAAAAGGCGCAAACAAATTATTGTAAAAACAAACAGAACATAAAACAAACAAGGTCAAACACATTTAAATTAATTTCATAATCACAAGCCACTATAATTATTCGTTAAAAAAAAGAAAACAAAACCAATTTATGAGGTTAAATTAAGTGCTCGCTAAGAAACCATGAACCAAAAATTGGTATTGTCAAGAAACAAAGATACCTAGTATTGAAGACCAGGGCCATGACGTTCACGCAGAATACTATGCAGTGAAATAGTTGAACAAAAGCTAATAACTTTGTGAAACCTGTTCATCAGTGACGGCAACGGGGGCACTTTCCTCCACACACACCTCCCACTCTTCCCATCAATCTCACACACACAAGCAGGGTACATCCTATGGTAATCCTCATTGTAAACATATATAAGATCCCCCAACCCAACACACTTCAAGCTTGCAAATTTATCATCCTCATCACCATCAAACAAGCTACAGAGCAAATCATGTGGCATCACAGCAATCTGGCTGAACCTCATGGTCCTCTCATCAACCTGCCACAGCACAAAGGAAGAAGATCCGGGGGGAAAATTGCACACCCCAGCAAGCACAAGCATCTCCCTACAAGCAACCAAGAAGGAGAACACAACCCCATGAGGTCTAAGGGTGTGAACCTCACTCCAAACCCTAAGACGCAAGTCAAAAGACGAAACAAAGCAAGAGTATATTCCAAAGACATAAAATTTCCCTTTGAAGAGGGCAGACGATAGGGAAGAGGAGGAGTTTCCTGATCTGAAATCAGGAGGAAGAGGAGGCCCAAGGTCCCAATTCCCCAGAAGAGGGTCATAAATCTCCACATCCAAACGGTCCTCTATGTCAACAAGGTTCCCAATGAACTTGACCCCACCGACAACAATGAACTTGGGGTGACTAAAGGTGCTACCTTTAGCTTCATGGAAGACACCCAATAGAGGGTTGATTCTGGGGAAGTGGAGGGGAGGGGTGGGGTGCCAGGAAGGGTGGAGGATAGGGGTGTAGAGGAAGTTGGGGGCAGTGATGAAGAAGAAGGAGTTGGTGCCGATGAAGGAGGTGTTGGGTTGGTGTCGGTGGTGATCATGAGGGGTGGGGAGGAGGAACCAGGAATTGGAGGAAGGGTCAAAGGCAAAGGACTGGTTGTTCTTGGAGGAGATGTTGTGGATGCCATGGAGGAAGAACCATGGCTGGTTGGAGTGATTACAGAGAGTGGAGAAGGAAGGGGAGGAGATGATGGAGTGCCAGAGCTTGCACACTGTTGAGACTCTGATCAGATTGGGGATTGGGAGCAGAGACAGGATCAGTTCTATCAGGTCAGAGCTCAGGTTTGTGATCTCTGTCATCTCGTCTTCATCAGATTTTGCATCTCAGAAAAGGGAAGAAGGAAAAAGCAGACTAATTGTAAGTGGTTGAAGCGTGGAAGAGCTGATTGGTGGCGTGTGTTGAATTGTGTGATACTTTATCAAAACTCATGCTTCTTTCTCGCAAGTTCCCTTATTATGGATACAGTTGGGTACGTGTCTTCTTAGGAAGCAGTTGGGTCTGACTCCAACAGTACCACCGTAAACATTATCCTATAGAAAAGTGATAGATTTACATCAAGTGGTTTGTAATGTGGCATGATGAATCGCACGGGTGTAATTTATGCAAAATAAGAAAGAAATAAAAGGAAGTGAGAGGAGAAAAGAAACAAGGGTTTGAGGATAGAGGAAATTGTGGCATATGGCTCGGTGTTTTGAGGTTTGGCAGCGGTTGCTCGATGGCGGTGAGAGATAGTATTTGGGGTCCGTTCCATGTGTGGCGATGTTGGTTAAATGCAGTTATTTGCTGTATAGTTATTATGAATGTGATCAATTCTTTTTTTATGCCTTTAGAGTTAGTGGTGCACTCCAAGACCAACCTTGGTTTTTATTACATTATTTGAGTGCCAGAGACTTGGAATAATTGTGGAGATGAGATGTGAATATGACTTAAATGCGGCTACATGGGGTATGCATTTCATTAAATGGTAGTCAGGCTTAGATATTCATTGCATCTTTGTGTATGTAAAACAAATATTGTTGGCAAGATGAAAGATCAAAGTTATGGTGGAACGAGTTCATTCAGATATCAATGATACGACAATCCTTATCGTGACACTCTTTATCGTGACACGTTGGCTGGTGGGGGAGTTTTACTTAATTTTATCTTTCACGATGACTCGTTGTACCAATGAGGTCGGATTTTTCAACCAAATTTATTATAGTACAACACACTATCAATTACCAAATAATAGTTTATTAGAGATTAATTTACTCTAATTGATTTTAATCACCTCAATAACATATGATAATTTGTGATTTTTAACATTCTAAAATTATTATGGAGAAATATATCGTCTTAAATAATAAGATTCTTATAATATGAACTAATTAGGTTTACAGGAGTATCATCTATCTCACTATTTTCTTACTTATATACTTTTAAACACCTTCTTACACTTACTGACTTGAGTATCGGAGAGTCTTTTGCAAGTGGACCCTCATTCAATTGAACGTTTTCAACTTGATTGCCGACAACACCACCGCGAACGATCTCAATTCGGGTCAGGTAGGAACATTTGGGGCCCACTGTGGGGCGCTGGTAAAACTCTTCCCAGGACCACTTTTTTGTAAGAATGGATATGACAGTGTTGGAGGCTCTTCAGAAGCAAGTGGAGGATGTTTATCTAAAAAGGCATGGACAACATGAGGAACATGCTCAATGCTTCCAATGAAGAGATGCTCGCTAGGATCCACAACCAAAGAAAAACCATGATGAAGACATGCGGGCTCTGTATGACCAGATGATGACCTTCCATCAAGGGAAGATTCGGCCCTTTTGTGAACCCTAGTAGACAGCCATCCCCTCATTGGGACGGTCGCATGACTGAAGGGAGTTCAGAAGGAGAATCATCATAGAGTCGGACACTGACCCGAAGCCGAACGGCAACAGGGACTTGGGCGTCTCGATCCGTTTGCGGGTGAAATTCCAGAACGGGGCCAACTGTCCAGGGAGGAAGTCGTCACAGTCCTCCAAGAGATTACCAACGTATGCCATTCGGCGAAATGCCACCACCCCCTCTGAGGGAGGACATGAAGGCTCACCTCAGCGGATTTCAGCCTTTAACGACTGAGGTGATGCAGGTACATCTACCCTCTAAATGGAAGTGGCTGAATATCGAGACCTATAACAAAACCTCTGACCCCGAGGTCCACATTAAGTCGTATATGACTTAGGCAAACCTTTTTTCTGACGATTTGAGGGTTATTTTTCGCTTGTTCCCTACAACGCTGAGAGGGGCAGCCTTGGAGTGATATTATTCACTAACCCCTAACTCGGTTGACTCTTTTGAGACACTATACGCCTGATTCTCAGCAAGGTTTGCCGACAACAAGCTCATGATAGCCTCTTCTACATCTCTCTATCACGTCACTCAGGGAGAATCTGAGTCACTGAGGCAATACATGACTCGATTCACCAAGGCTACGCTAGGAATTCCCAACCTTCACCCTGCGGTGGCATGCACTCTCTCCGAGTCTACTGTCAAGTCGTACACTGAGCTGCTGTTGGGTTTCTTGGATTCGTGGGTCAGAGAGTCCATGCTCGAGGTATGTGGATTTGTTTTGTTGACTTCTGACGTGGAGCAATCCTACCGTACTCTGACGGTGTCTTAATCTTGGTAGAGACAAATACATCCTACATCGTGCTCAAATAGACTCTCAACCAGCTCGCGCGCGGTAGTCTCCAGCCCTTACATAGCTATGGAGTTCCCTGTGTTGAACGAGACCATAATCACAGTGAAGGTGGATCCAAAGGAGGCCCGATAGTGGTACATGCAAAGTCTGAAAGTCAACCCCTACTCGCTGAAAACAGTAGGGGAGCAAACAACACAGACTGAAGAGATACGGGCACCATTAGCAGAGTGCCACAACGTGGAAATGATCGTTAAACAAGAGGTTCTCGAGGAGGTCACGGGGAGCACCGAGGCGGCCATAGAAGACAGAGAGAACGAGGTTGACCTTGACCTTTGCTTAGAGTTTGAGGAGAGTCACCATACGTTCAATGAACCAATGATGACAGTACGACTCGGGACTCACCCTCATCAAGTTACCCGTCTGGGCAGCAACGCCCACCGACTTGTAAGGGGTGAAATAGAGCGAGTACTCATATCCAATTCAGATCTCTTCGCATGGAGTCCGCAGACATGACATAGACCCGGATTTCATGTGTCATAAACTGGCGCTTTTGTCACAAGCTAGGCCCATAGCATAGAGAAAGAGGAAGCTCGGAGAAGAAAGGCGAGCAGCTGTGGAGTTGGAGGTGTCCCAGCTCACCCGAGTAGGATTCATTAGAGAGGTCACATATACCACATGGCTAGCAAACGTGGTAATGGTGAAGAAGTCCAACGACAAATGGTGGATGTATGTGGATTACACAAATCTCAACAAAGCCTGCCCAAAGGACATGTACCCTCTCCCGAGTATTGATCGGTTGGTCGACAATACATCGGGATACGAGATGTTGGGTTTTTTAGACGCTTATTCGTGGTACAACTAGATCAAAATGTACATCCCAGATAAGGAAAAGACGACATTCATGACCGAAAGGTCAAATTACTTTTATCAAGTAATGCCGTTTAGACTCAAGAACGCGGGAGTGACTTATCAATGCCTGATGGACAAGATTTTTCATGATCTGCTAGGCAAAACCATGGAAGGGTACGTCGATGACATGGTGGTGAAGCCAGTTAATGTTGAACAACACGCGTCTGATCTAGAGGTCATATTTTCGAGGTTTGGGAAGCACGAGATGCTCTTGAACCCTGAGAAGTGTTTCTTTGGGGTCAGAGCCGTAAATTTCTTGGATTCATGATTACCTAGAGAGGCATAGAGGCAAATCCCGACAAGTGTGAAGCTATATTCAACATGAGAAGCCCAACCTGGTTGTAAAAGGTACAACAATTAAATGGTAAGCTAGCCACATTCTCCTGTTTCTTCCCGAATCTGGCCGAGAAGGTAAAATCATTTTTCAAATTATTGAAGGGAGCAAAGGTTTTCCTTTGGGCGAGTACAAGTTCTCCCAAATCGAAAGGGATATTTCTACTCTTCCCGTGTTGACTAGCCCACCACCTCAGGCCCCTCTGTTGGTATACCTTGTCGTGGCACAGTCGGCCATCAGCTTGGTTTTGGTATACGCGAAGGGAAGGAAGCAGAGTCCCGTCCATTTCAAGAGTAGAACCCTGCAACCGACGAAGGAAAGGTACCAGATAATCAAGAAACTGGTACTTGTCCTAGTGTTCTCTACTAGGCGGCACGACACTACTTCTGCAGTCACATCATGACGATCAAAACCGACTATCCCATCAAACAGGTCTTGCCAAAATTAGAACTAGCAGGGTGGATGACAGCATGGGTCGTGGAGCTCTCGGAGTTTGGCCTCTGATACGAGTCCCGAGACCCTATGAAGACTCAATTTTTGGCAAATTTCCTCACCAAGCTACCCCTAGTTGTCCAAGAAAAGACGTTCTGGCTTCTTAGTGTGGATGGATCTTCCAACAAAAGGGGAGTGACACAAGTATTATACTAAAGGGGTCAGGCGACATAACAATTGAACAATCTATTTGGTTTGGGTTTGAAACTTCTAACAACCAGGCCGAACATGAGGCTTTGATAGCAGGGTTAAGGTTGGCCAAGGACCTTGGAGTGCGAAACCTGAAGTGCCAAACGGATTCGTAGCTTGTGGCGGGACAAATGAACGACAAGTACCAGGCCAGGGAGCCCTTACTTCAAAAATACTATCATATAACTCAAAACCTGATCCATCAATTTTAAGAACTTAGTGTAACACATGTGCTAAGAACCTACAATGATCGAGCTGATGTCTTGTCCAAACTCGTAAGCACAAAGAAAGCGAGACATCATAGAACACTGATCTAGGAAGTTTTGAACACTCTGAGCTGGGATCACGAGAATGTGTTTGCGATTTACGTCGATGGCGGAAGTTAGATGACCCCTATCCTAAACTTTCTTGTTAATGATGTGCTTCTCGAGGATCATGCAGAGGCAAAAAGAATAAGAAGGAAGGTCGCCACATACACGATCAAAGACGGGAACTGTTAAGAAGAGGATTCTCTTCACCACTGCTGAAATGCCTTGACCACTCCCAAGCCGACTACATCCTCTCTAAAATGCACATAAGAATTTGCGGAATGCATTCCGGTGCAAGGTTCATGGATGTCCGAGTCCTTAGAGAAGGATACTATTGGGCGACCGTCAAGCAGGACACTTGTTCATACACTGAGAAGTGCCACGAATGTCAGAAGTTCAGGGTTGTTTTCAATGCGCCTCTAGAGAAAATACATGAGACCACCATCCCATGGCGCTTCAGCAAATGGAGGGTAGACATCCTTGATCCCTTTCCACTAGCAAAGGGGTAGGTTAAATTTCTAATAGTAGCCATTAATTACTTCACCAAGTGGATCGAGGCCGAGCCCATCGACACTATCTCAGTTCGACAGGAACAAAATTTTCTGTGAAAATACGTCATCTGTTGACACGACCTGTCACACAACATAATAACTGACAACGATAGACAATTCATCATCAAGAACCTTGAGCAATTCTTGAAGCAACTCGATGTGAAGCATCTAGCATCAAGTGTTGAGCATCCACAAACAAATGGACAGGTGGAGGCCACCAACAAGGTCATAATAGGGAAATTAAGAAAGAAGCTTGGCAGGTGAAGGGATTGTGGGCCGAAGGGATCTCGAGAATACTGTGGGGATATCACTACACCCCCCAATTGTCAACCAAGGACAACCCTTATCGACTCACTTAAGGGTCGGACACCATGATACCGGTTGAGTTGGAGAAAACTTTGTGGAGAATAATGAACTATCAGGAATAGGGCAACGATGGTAATCTCCGTGTCAAATTCGACCTGATATAGGAAGTCCGAGAGGACACTCGAGTCTGCGAGGAAGTCGCAAAGCTAAGAGCAGCATGACACTATAATGCCCAAGTTCGACAACTGGCCTTACAAAAAGGTGACCTGGTATTGAGGAGGGTTGCGGAGGCTCGCCGAAATAAGCAAAAGGGCAAATTGGCACCAAACTGGGACAACCCATTTAGAGTAGTAAACACCTTTCAAAACAGGGCATACAAGCTTGAGGAACTGGGTGACAGACCGATACTGAAAACGTGGAACGCCACCCATCTTAAAATATACTATAGTTAATTTGAGGAACATGTACGATGTACTTTTCTTGACTTGGATTTTTTCCTTAAGGAGGATTTTGACAAGCAAGGTTTTAGCGAGGCCCATACCCGAGTCAATAAAAGTTCAATTATTTTACATTATTTTTTCCTTTATATTAACGCTCAAGTTACACAAACAAGTCAGGCAAACGCGAAAACGACTTACATACAAAATGACTAAGCTAACGCTTAAGTTAAAAACAAAGTCAAGCATAACACTTACACGACTTTTATCTAAAATAACTAAGCTAACACTTAAGTTAAAAACAAAGTCAGGCATAACACTTACACAACTTTCATTTAAAGCAACCAAGCTAACGCTTAAGTTAAAAACAAAGTCGGCATAACGCTTACACGGTTTTTTATCTAAAGCAACTAAGCTAACGCTTAAGTTAAAAAACAAAGTCGGGCATAACGCTTACATGACTTTCATCTAAAGCAACTAAGCTAACGCTTAAGTTAAAAACAAAGTCGGGCATAACGCTTACACGACTTTCATCTAAAGCAACTAAGCTAATGCTTAAAACTACTTTACGACAAAATGGCTAAGCTAACGCTCAAGTCAGGCAAACTCCTATGAAGCTAAGCTAAACACTTAAGTTAGAAACGGGCAAAGCAATGAAGCAAAATGGTCAAGCATTTAAAATAAAAACATTCAAGGTTAAGATGAAGTCAGCATTGTTATGATTACAAAACCATTGTTCAGAATAACTTTATATACGGAGCAGGGAGACCTAATCATCGACAAGTTGACCAGCAGCAACCTCTTTGTCGATGTCAAAACGTGTCGGCTCCAATTCGAAGGAGAATAGAAGTGCCTGCCTCATGACCTTCATGAAGCCTTCCTCACACGCCTTAACACAACCCTTTTGGAGCTACATCTTCTCTTCCTGCCACTCTGATTGTTTACGAGTAAACTCCTCCTCCCGTGTCTTCCATTGGGACCTTTTTTGCTCAAGGTCGGTCACTTTTTTCCGGCCTTCAACCTCTTTCAGAGCACTTTCAGTGCGGACTAGCTCCCCTTGGCGGCCTATTAACTCAATTTCGTGACGCTTGCACAACCCTTGGAAGTTGAGAAGTTGAAGCTCTTTGGCGATAAAGGCTGAGTCCTTGTCTGCATTAGCCTTTCGGAGTTGTTGGACTTTCCTTTCCAACCCAGCCTTATCCGACTTCTCCCTTATGAGTTGTTAGACTTACTTCTTTAAGTCAACATTTTTGCTCTGCAAGTCCAACTGGCATTTAGTGGCAAAACGACAATGTTGCATGATGGTTAGGCACCTCTCCAGCATGACACTGCATGCGTCAAGACATTCAGGAGTTTCCACCTTCGCCATCACCTCCACATCATGGGGATAGACGTCGATCAAGTCCTTGGCCTTCCGGTTGATGTGCAGTGAGATTGAATAACAGGAAGGGTGACACTTAGATGGTCCAACCTTGGACTCAGTCCCACGGCCTAAGAGGAATAACCTGACGTTGAAGGCTTGGTCGTGGCGGTCAGATCAGCGACCAACGCTATAATGGCCGTCCCCCGTGGTTGGATAGTGTTGGGGCTAGGTAAGCTTGTCCCACCCTTAGAGGAGCCATCCAGGTTGATCACCTCCGGTGTCACATCGGTGGGGGCAAAACCTGAAGCGGTGACCATGGGGGAAGTTGTGACTGTAGGAGTGGCCTTGTGCGGCACCGAGCCAGTTGGGTTGGCGTCAGCAGAAGGAGTTTGTCCAGAAGCGGCTCCAGCAGGGGCACCTTGAGCCGAGGTAGTGTCGGCAAAAGAGCTTGCCCCACCTTTCTTTCTCTTTGTAGTTTGAAAGTTGGCAGCCAAGTCACGGTGGCCACCAACTTGTGCTCGGAGCCGTTTGAAGTTGATATCCTTCCCCATTATCTCTGCAAACAAAGCAAACAAAGGGTCAAAGACGCTAAGACCAAGATTACCCCAATTACAAAACTAAGTATACCTAGGAACAAGGCATTAGGATCCTCGACAAAGGGGAGGAAAATGAGTTTCCTAGTGTTTAGAGGGCGAGGAAGCTACCTAATAGTATCGACAACCTCTCTCTCTACGAGAGTAAGCTGGTACTCGGCCCTTGGCACAAACCTTGTAGGTCTCTGCCAGTACAACAAGGACCGAGGTGAGAAGTCGGATTGAAAGAGTAGATGCTTCTCCATGTCCTCAAGATGACAATGAAGCTTGAAAAGTTTTATCTTGAAGTATTTATAAGAACTGTTATACAGGGTGAAGAGAGGGCCATCATACAAGGCACTCAGAGACACCCAATCGACCAGCTTGCCAAACTTCATCTGGTACAAATGCGTAAAGACACTTATTGAGGGCTTGAGTCCTAGATGACCGCAGAGAAGTTTGAAACACTTTAAGAAAGCCTAATTGTTTAGATTTAAGTGACTCGACGCTATATTCATTGCGATCAACATGCCCGCCTCAAAGTCGATCAAGGCAAAATTATATCATACTCCTTGAATAAGAACTTATACACGTAGATGAAGTCGTAGTTGTCCGGTCTCGACTTCATATACACCTTTTCATTTATTTTAGAAGCCCTAGTCATAGCGTAAGCCGCAACAGACTCATCACAGATAGTATATACAGAGGCAAAAACAGCCACTTTTTCCCTAGTGTTGAACTTAGAAGCGTGCTTTGCCACCTCGCTCAACACCCAAGAGTACTCAGGATCAGTGATAGGAGGATGTTAAATCCTTCTAGCCCTTTTCGAAACACTAGAGGGTTCTGGGTTCACGACTCTCGACTTGGGGTTTTTTCTTTTCCTAAGGGCGGGAGCAATTGCAGGAATGGTCACAGAAACAAAAAAATGAGGTAGCTCGTTTGGTGGGGGATAAGGGGTACCATCCGAAGATTTCCCATCATCAAACAAAGAGGCAATTCGTTCGAAAGAGCTTGCTCCAATAATAGGAGTAACCTCCCTATGCAACAGATTGCGCTCAACAGCGGATGAATCAGAAAAGGAAGAGGAAGAGGTCATGTGCATACCTAGATATGAAAGAAGTTGGTGCTCTCCAGAAAGCAAGGAAGGATAACTCAGTTGCGCTTTGAATGCAACAGAAGCTTTGTAATTGAAGAATTCGAAAATGAAGAGTCTCTGCCTTAGTAACGCTCAACTTGCCGAATTCAACGGACGAGATTGGACCACACAAACTGAAACCACGTGGCATCATCTGAAGAAAGGCGGGAAAAAGGCTTGTCAGTGACATCACAACGTTTTCCTTCTACACTTCATTAAATGCTAGTCATGATGACTCCACCGCCAAGTCCAAAAACGCGACATATGAAGGTTGAATGCCGAATATAGGAAACCTTATCCAAATGGAAAGGTGAACCAAGGTGTAATCACCTCGGTCAAACCGAACTCAGCATACGCCAAGCCAAACACATCTCGATCATCACAACTGTTCACTTACTAGAATCACAAACTCTGAAGGCTTGTTGATAAGTGCTAATTTTGAGTGTTTTTATACATGAGAAGGATTGAGTACTTATGGGTTTGAGTGTTAATTAAAATAGTAATTACTCCCAATTTTAGAGTTTTTGATCTAAATTTATGTTTTGAGTTCTGAGTTTAAAGAAATTATTTAATCTCAATTATTGTGAAATTGTAGGTATAAAAGAATGAAGAAAATGATATATTGGAAGATTCATGAAGAAAAGAAATAAAAAGTTTAAAATAAAAAAAGCCCAAGAGAAAAGTCACTTAACCAGGCCCAAAACCGAGTTTAAAAGGAGATTTTTAGGGTTTTGTGAGGCATTTGAATCTAGAGAAAGGATAGCAGCCGTCAAGAGCAAGAGCAATTGCACGATTCTTCTTCTCTGCAATCTTTCTTTCTTTGGGTTGTAATGGCTACGATGAGTAGCTAAATCGTCATCTTTAGGATTGAATGTAATCTTTTGAACTCATTTGTATTTTGGTAATTTTAAATATAATATTCAGTTTCTACTCCATTGATATTTTCATCTTGTACTTAATGCTAAATTTTATCTGATCAATAGAGTTTTGATTTTGATTCTTGAATTTAACTGGGAAGTCCTTTTGAGTTTCTGACTTAGATGAAAATACTCAATATATTGGAATACTAGGGATAGGTTTCAGTGTATTGATTGCTATAACATTTGTTCTTAATGTTGAGTAATTTACTAAATAGCTGAGGGATCAGTGTTTAGGAAATTACCTTATGAATTTCATATCAGAGGAATCGGTGTAAATGATTATTATATGTGCATCAATAGTGAGTAGTTACTAATATTGTACTTTATTATCAAATCCAAAAATATGAATGAGGGAGATAGATGAAGTTCAATCTCAGAGTCATTCTAGATCATACAAACTCCTTTTTATATTTGCTATTTATTTTTTAATTGTCTTTATTGCTTATTATTTCAAATTATAATCAAATCATCTTGAAACTTTTATTTGCTTAGTGAGTCGTGAATTTGAAATTTAATAGCAAAATTGTTCTCTGTGGGATCGACATCCTTACTTTATAAATCTATATTATTTTTGACTCGGTACACTTGTTGAAAAATGTCAACACTTGTGTATCTATCCAGTAGTGAGGCCATATTCAACCGAATCCATTACGACCCAGCCCACTATTAATTATCAATTAATAGTTTATTACGATTGATCTCAATTTACTCTAATTGATTCTAATTGACCTCAATCACACTATATTGTGGTAATTCGTGATTCCTAACGTCCAAAATCATTATGGGGAAATATACAGTCTTAAATGACAAGGTCCTATAAATATGATCTAGGTCTACAGGGAGTATCATTTATCTCACTATTCTCTTACTTATATACTTCTAAACACCTTTTTACACTCTTACTGAGTTGAGCGTCGGAGAGTCTTCTGCAAGTAGACCCCCATTCGGTTGAACTTCTTCAACTCGGTTGCCGACAACACCACGGGGGTTGATCTCCTCTCAAGTCAAGTAACACTACAAGAAAAAAGCTATTTAGAGACCAATTTTTAGCGACCAAATAAAATGGTTGCTAATTATGACTAAAATAGTTACCAAATTATATTTTGGTTGTTAAATAACTCCAAAATATAAGTAATGATTGAATTTAGTGACCAATTAAGTTAAGATAATTGGTATTTAACATGAGCTACCAAAGTTTTAGTGACCTACACCATTAGATTCTAAATTAGTCTCTAACTTAATTAGATACCAATTATCTTGACTTAATTAGTCACTAAATTTGTATTTTAATGTTATTTAACAACCAAAACTTAATTTAGTGACTATTTTGGTCACAATTAGCAACCATTTCATTTGGTAGCTAAAAATTGGTCTCTAAATAGCTTTTTTCTTGTAGTGTAAGAACATATGTGATTCAATCAGTTACGAAATAAGGTTAAGGTGTTGCAAGTTGGGTTAATTAATGTTAAACACTTCATAATATGATGGTCAGGAACTTCTTGTGTTCACCGAATGGTCTAGTGGAAAATGTTTTTAATTGGCCTTATTAAAGGTTAAAATTTAGTGTAAAATATGGTCACATGTGTTTATGAAGTGGTTAAATGGTAGCTATGTTGGAATAATGTTTAGGGATAGAAGAAGGAGCATGACCATGACATGAATGGGATGAATTCCACGTCTAAGTTGTTTTTATGATTGATATCCTATTCAGGAAAAATAAATAAGACCCCTTAAGAATTAAATTGTTTAAATGTTTTTTTCTTATTTTTTTTTCATAAATGAGTGTAATTAGTAGAAAATACTCAGCTGGAAATTTCAAAGTTCTTTGGTGGTAAATCTAGAAGATAGTTAGTCCTAAATTTTTAGTTACTTTGAAGAAAATTTTTAGTGACTTTGAAGAAGAGAAAACAAGCTTTTAATAAAACAATTCTCATCAATTTTCAAAGTGAGTACAAGAGTTTAGGGTAGACTTTTATTTATAGGCTTGAGAGCTCCTAATACTCACTAGTCTAGGGGATGTGGGACTAAAATGTGCAAAGTGCAGCTGGACTTGTAATTCCTAACATACACATGTCCCAAGTTTCATATTGCTCAAATCTTGCATGTTCCAAGTGTTTATAAGCTCTAAACCTCCCTTGATATGTGCATAATCATGTAGGTTTGTGATAGGCCGTGGTTGACTCCATTTTGACCCTCAGTTAAGCTTTTGATTTCCCTAATGAGGAAGGTTGTATTGTAAGGCTCAAACCCTCACTCAGGCAAAAAACATAGCGCACCTACGCTTCTATTTTTTTTTTAACAAAGGAAAAACTACTCCTATGGACTATGTGTGTGGTCTTCCTAGTGGTCCTCCATCAGGCTCTTCCTCTTGAAAAAGATTCGTCATTTGATCTTGCATGAATCTCAATGATTGCAGATTTTATTTGTTTGATTTATTTATCTTTCAAGACCATACACCATTATGCAATAACATCAAACAAAAGTAAGATAAATTTCTTTATTAAAAGTAACTTAAGAAAAATGTTTTTACAAGAAAATATTTCAAAACAATGCCTTTATTTTTGTGATAGTTTTCAAAAAGAGAAGTAAGGGCATTTGTTTTGAAAATAATGTTTTCTTCACTTTATTTTTGTCATTGTTCTGTGGTAGACAACAACGAAAAAAAATGATGTTTTGATATTTTTGGAAAGAAGAATTAAAATATAAGTGAAAAGAAGAATTCAATGTAGAACAATTTCCCTTTAAGGATTATGTCTCGGTTATGTTTATATAGAAGGTAAAAATTTCTTCCTTTTTGGATTTTCCTATTAATTCTTTATTTTTAGCCCTTCACAAACCTTTTCTATAGAGGAAGGGTTCATATAGAGGAGTTTATGTCATTATCTGATTTAGACAAAGTTTTTACTTTATGCAACTCCTTACATAATTTATCCATGTCTAATTCAGCTTCAAGTAAAGTTTTATCCTTTATATTTTTTTTTCTATTTTTTTCTCTCTTTTTCTTTCTCTCCCATCTTTCTCTTCTTTTTCTTTCTTCATCTTCTTAAGAGCTTGTAATTTTTCTTTAAACGCTTTTTCTCCTTCTAGAAATTTCCTTTCTTGTTTGACAAACTCTTTCATTTATTCTCTATTCTTATTATTTTTCTCATAGAAAGGCGAAATAATTTTTTTCTTCTCATACATGCCTTTAATTATTTTCAATTCAATGTTTTAAATTTTCTCCCAATTAAAACATCATATTGTCTTTATTTTCACTAAGACATGACATATTTTTGAAAACTTAAAGTAGTCACGAATAATCTTTTAATTTCATCTACTTGGTAGAATTAAAAAATTTTCTCAATCGTCATCTCGCATTCTAAATATTCCTCGACTTCTTTCTACCATAGAAAAGGGGAAGGCTGACCTTAGGTTCTTTAGAGAAGGTGAGATTTGTATTCCTATGTTACCCAGAGGAAGGTTGATAGTTGTCCACATGATGCCCTTAAATTATCTTATTATTGTTGTTGTTATTATATATATATATATATATATATATATATATATATTATGTCTAAAATTTTCAAAAATATTTTTTAAAAAAATGAGTACTGAGGAGATTTAACTTA
>Ga0123340_1001262_pt1 | contig 20586 bp, 10 predicted proteins | sample SirMexnodulemix_FD_89961 | JGI IMG/M metagenome (GOLD analysis project Ga0123340, IMG submission 89961) | Root nodule microbial communities of legume samples collected from Mexico - Siratro Mexico nodule mix | ecosystem: Host-associated > Plants > Roots > Nodule | place: Mexico: Nepantla... | reverse complement strand
TCATTATATTTTAATATATATTATATAGTATTTATCATAATATTATTTTTTAATACACACACACACACTATATTTGTGTATGTATGTGACAGTATAAATTGATGTTCTTTTTAAAAGACGGAGACGCAGGCAGGAGATAGAATCATAATGGTGTCTACGTTGAAGCTTGACAAAGTTATTAAAATTGTGGGGGCTTGAGAATGGGGATGGGGAGAGAAAAGAGAGAGATGGGGATATTTTTTTTTTTTTTTTTCTGAAGGTTTGTACTTGGGCCAAAAGGTTTGTCTTTAAGTGGAATTGGCTTTTAATATATATTTTCCTATTTCAAAGAAAGAAATATGGAAAGTAAAAGTCTAACGACCACCGATTGTAAAAATTGAAACAGGTTGCCTCTGAACAGTAGCGTGATGTAATGTAGTTCCGTTTGCATTTGTTCACAATGTAAATAATATGATTCATTAACTAGCCAATGGAGGATTCTCATAAAAGGATTTCTGATGTTATGATGGTTTGGTGTTGTTCTCCTATATTATGAACAATGGTTTTTTGATAATCGTGAAACAGTTTATCGATGTGGTATTTTTGCCCTTGCAAAAAGCAGTGCTTCTTGTTGATTTGCTATTATGAGGATGCAGAAATAATTTATGGGCAGGTTGCAGGGTTCTCGGCGAGATATACTGAGATTTGGAAGTCTGGGCATTGCTATCTCTTGCCTTATCTTCACCTTAAGTAACTGGAAGGTAAATTGCTGTTGCACAAAATTTGCCTCATCTCTGGTTGAAATCTTAACTCTTCAATTTAATCTTTTGGAGGGACAATTAATTTGCAAGTCAATCATGTGTAACTAGCTAATCGCCATACTGCAGGCAATGCAATATGCTTCCCCGAAGGCAGTTTGGAATCTGTTGTTTGGTGTTACCCAGCCACCCTTGGAGCAGAAAGGTGAATTCACCACTTTATCTATTTTCCTATCTCATGGCTTTTGTTGATGATATGTATAAATATGAATATAAAGCGCCACTGAATTTAAGACTGCATGTTGGGTAAGGATAAATATCTCATTTCTGCTCTAGGTGCCAAATCAAATTTTGGACCATAAAGTGATTGAAGCTTTATGGTGACGTCAAAGAAACAATCTGCATGAGAACTTAAGCTGCTACATGCTAGATAGGACAGATGAAACCTTTTTTATCTTACTATTAGTGGTTAAATCTCTGGTCAAGTGTGCTGGTATTGACTATATTGTTTTTTTCCGAGTTATACTAAAAGTGGAAGTATAATCCATACACTTATTGCTTTTTTTGTTCTCAGATAACTCAAGATATGATAGGATCCAGCAATTTGTGAACTACATATCTGATCTGGAAAGCAGGTAATTAGTGTTCTGATAAATTTATACTTAAACATTTTCTGATGATTTTAACCCTATGCTTATTTTATATATATATATATATATACACACACACACACACATGCACACACACACACTTGTTTCTCCATATTGTCCAATATTTAGCTTGAAGAGAATATTTTCTATTGTCAGTTATTTTATGTGTTTAGAATTGTAAGCATTACCCCCTCCTTTAAAAAAAAAAAAAAAAAAACATTGATTGAACATTAAAGCTTGGTACATCCATGAGCTACTGTAGAAGTTGTGATTGTTATTAATACACTATGATCAGTTTCTTTTCACAATTCAAGGGGGAGTGCTCAGATAGTTCCAGAATTTCCATCTAAACTTGATTGGCTGAATACAGCTCCACTTCAGTTTCGCAGGGTACTTTTATCAAGTTTGAATTATAATCTGATGAAAATATCTGATATAATTCATTAGATTTTGATTTTAACTTTTGGCAGGATCTGAAAGGAAAAATTGTATTGCTGGATTTTTGGACTTATTGCTGTATAAACTGTATGCACGTGCTGCCAGACTTAGATGCTTTGGAGAAAAAATACAAAGATATGCCGGTAATTTCTTAAATTTTCAAGATTTTCTTTATTGTCCTGCAGTCTTATATGTGAAAGTCATTTACTTGTCCAGTTAATGTTTGATATTGTGCTTTGTTCAGTTTGTTGTTGTGGGTGTTCATTCAGCAAAGTTTGATAACGAGAAAGATTCTGAAGCCATTCGCAATGCAGTTCTACGCTATGGAATTTCTCACCCAGTAAAGCTTGAATTTCAAATTATTTACTTTCCTTTTTCTAGAAAATTGAACATTGGCCAGATAGTCGTGGTCAGACGTTCAGTTTACGAAAAACCAATGTTTTGGTTTTATAGTTTATTCTGCTGGCATTTTGTGTGTCAGTGTTACTTGTTTTTGATATTTAATTTTGTTAATATTTTAGGGCTCTTGAATTTTTGCTTAATAAAGTGTGCTCCACCAAATCTTATTATCTATTTCCTCCTTTTAGGTTGTCAATGACGGAGACATGTTTCTTTGGAGGAACTTGGGTATAAATTCATGGCCAACATTTGCTATAGTTGGCCCTGATGGTAAGCTTCTTGCACAACTAGCAGGAGAAGGTCGCAAGAAGGTACTGATGACGATCTTTAGTCTCCTCTCTGTGTATTTTGTTTTAAATTTTGTTGTGATATTTTTAAATAATGGAAGATAATTCTAGGATTACAGACATATCGTATGTGCTTAGTATGACTTTGTCGTTGCTGTTACTAGTTTGTGTAATACCAGAACTATGACTCTGGGTATTATAGATTTTGCCTTGTCGAAATGAAAATTGCTACTGTGCTTGGTATCTGTGTGACAAACATTTATATTCATATTTGTCCTACTAATGAGCTGCGTGCATGGGTCTATCTAAGGGATTGATGATTTTGGACACATGCAACCATCTAATTAACAGGCGGTTATATTATCTGTCGAAGAAAAGGTCTTGTTTATGAGCCTTTAACTATCTAATGCACAGCCATAAAGAGCTTTTGTAGTTGAGTAGTTTTACAGACAGCAAAATCAAGCAGAGTCTTTCTGGCAGGCATGGAAAATTTATGTGGCAGGAGAAGTAAGAAGCAGAACTAGAGTTATTAGGCCTTAATTATTTGCTTGTGTAATAATTGTGTCTTAAGGCTGTCATTTAGGTAGTTACGGAACTGAATATTTACCTGCACACTCCATTTCATGTTAAAGAGATTTAAACCAGATTCAAGAGAACAATAATCAATATGAACATTAAACATCATACTCAACCATTTCCACAGGACACTGAAAGAAAAGATGTTAGCAAGTCTCCTCGTGTTGTGAACAGTGGAAGCACATGGGGAAACCTCTTTTCCTTAAGGCATCATCAGTGGGAATTTTACCATGAGTTAATGTCCATAATATAGCAGACATGGATGGAGGAATAATAGCATTCAAGATATGTTTTTCCCAGCTACAAGAAGGACCCGTGTGATAAACAAATTTATAAGCATCCTTCATGGTTAAAATACCATCTGCTGAATGCATCCATTTGAGAGAATCGGGTATATCCATTTTTGGAATAACCAATCTGGAGATCTGTCTGGGAATATCAAAATTTGCATCGTATTAGGGATAAACCATTTCCGTTTATTAAAAAATCAGAAACATTTGATTTAAACAGTTATAAAGGGGAGGAATATCCATCATGTCTACCAAGGGCCTGGATAACCATCTTCTATCAGTCCAGGAATTAACTGATTGACCATTACCAATGTTCCAAGTCACATTATTTTAAACCAAACTGAAACTCTCTTTTAAACCAGTCCTTCTGTACTTTAAGAATATTAGCCCATTTAGATTGAGCGTCAATCAACTCCCAACCAAGCTTAAGCATGGAGAATTTATTTATGTTACGCATAAGGATTTTTTGATGATTTGTATTGCTATTGCCATTGATTTTATTTTTCTTAATAGTGCCCAATTTCATCAATTGATAGATGTAGTTATAGCTATTATTTTTCTTACAATATGGTGATTAAAACAAGTGTTGCATTATTCATGTTTTGCAAAGGATCTAGATGATTTTGTGGAGGCTGCACTTCTATTTTATGGAAAGCAGAACATGCTGGACAATACGCCAATTTCCTTGAGTTTGGAGAAAGATAATGATCCACGCCTGTTGACCTCTCCATTAAAGTTTCCTGGAAAGCTAGCAGTTGATGTCCTTAATAACAGGCTTTTTATTTCTGACAGCAACCATAGTCGTATAGTGAGTGCTCTATCACTACCTACACCCAACTCCCCTCTTCATGACCACTTGTGCATAATTGTAACGATGAGTCACTAGATTTACTTCTCATACAAACTGTATTTGGAGCAATATTTTAACACAACATGATATGGACGGTAATTGCCAGGTTTCTAGATACTCCTTGCTGTGGTCAATTCCTAAGTTCCCTTGAGAAGTTGCAAAAAATATCTTATAGAACCTTTGCAATATTTCTCATATATAAGATGAATCATGAATATCGTTTCAAGGCACCGCATACAATTACTTAAGAATTACAAAAGAAGTCCATTCCTCTTAATGTATATTGGAACTAGTAGCTGGAACCACACTATTGAATAAACAAAATATGATTGTTCAAATTCGATTATAAAGAATTAAACATGAAGTCCCGCATTGTATGGCTTAGATATCCTAATCAAACTATTTATATGAAATTCTGATGACCAAACTACTAAACCTAAAGTTCACATAATATTATTAATATTGAAGCTGTGTTCCTAAATAATACAAATTACACTTTGAATCCCAAATTAGCATACTTTCGATTTCTCTTGCCGATGCATCTATCTCTAATACATTCTCTTTCTAATTAGGCAAGTTGTTTGTTTACTAAAATTAGCAGTAAGTCACGTAGTCATGTTGCTTATTCAGGTGGTTACTGACCTTGATGGGAATTTTATTGCACAAATTGGGAGCAGTGGGGAGGAAGGTTTGAAGGATGGTTCCTTTGATGATGCTACTTTTAACCGTCCTCAGGTACAAAATAAAGAAGCATACTTTGAGCTTCCAGAGTACTTAATTCTTGCTTAATTGTAGTATTTCATCTATACAGGTCAATTGTTTTTTCTTTTTATTTCTCTAGGGTCTTGCTTATAATGCAAAGAGAAACATCCTTTATGTTGCAGATACCGAAAACCATGCTTTGAGGTACATGACAGCTTCAGAAAATCAATGGCCTTATTTTCATATTTATGATATATGACAGCGTCTAGTCATCACTTTATGGAAATTTTAGGGTAATTCAATAGTAGAAAACAGCTGAAAGACTCTTGCATTGTGGACTATGCCATGCCTGCTTTATAATATTAATACTGATCCACTCATAATTTCAATAGTAGAATGTTTAAGAAAATATTTATTTAGTTTGATAAAGGAACTTTGGCTCTGTATTGATATTGAATGCGAGCTCATGGGTCAATTATTAATTAAAAAATACAATAATAACTTTCTGTTCAATATTGTCAATTAAATAGTTTCTTGTTGTCAGGTCTAACATTTGATTTTGTTTTAAAAGGGAGATTGATTTTGTTAATGAGAAAGTGCGGACCCTTGCTGGAAATGGGACCAAGGGCTCTGATTATGTTGGAGGTGGAAAAGGAAACACACAGGTAATCTAATTGATTAGCAAATATTGAGGACGAGTGGCATTTGCAAAGATATATAGCTAAGAATCTAAGATGAACCACGAAGTTAGACTCCTTATTGTTTGTTTTAATCATCGTCTTTGTCATTAAACGTGATTCTGATAGGCTCGTTAATGGATCACAAAGTTAGACTCCTCCATTTCCCTCTTTTCCAGCTTCTCAATTCCCCTTGGGATGTCTGCTTTCATCCATTTGAAGAAAAAATTTATATCGCCATGGCTGGCCAGCATCAGATTTGGGAGCACAATTTATTGGCGGCAACTACGAGAGCATTTAGTGGTGATGGCTATGAAAGAAATTTAAATGGATCAAGGTATACCCTGAAATAAAGATACCCCCTTCCTGAATTCAGTTGCTCTTTGTGGATTCTATTGAAGTAACCTTTGAAATTTGAATACCATGACGCTCAGAATGTTGCTATTTCACAGACACTGCATATTTTTGTGTTATATGAATACTTATAGTATTTAAAAACAATCTTTTTGCCTCCCCTCATGTATAGTCTTGAGTTGCTTCTCTAGTATTTGTGCACTCACCTCTTCTCTTGGCTATCAATATTGATTCAACATTTTCACCCTGATGATTTGATATATCACTGTTTTATAAAGTGTTCAGCGGGAATCAACTGAGAGCTTATGTCATTGTTATTTATGCAGACAGTGTCATGATTTATTTGCTCTAAATTTTTATTTTGTTTTTGTATAATTGTTGGGAATGTTCGTGTCCTTTTCTTGAAGCACTTTCAGTAACTTGGGAATTGAAAATTTCATTCTAAGAAGTGACTTAAATATCGCATGAGTGATGTGAACTAAGGACCTGTTTTGCTGTTTTTTTTTAATTAAAAACAAACGTGTCTAAAAATAGTTTGTTTTTAAAAAGGAAGGAACATAAAAGGTTATTTTAGTGTTTTTCTTTAAGCTAGAAACAACTTTCGAAAATAACTACAAAATAAGTTGTTACAGAAGTACTTTTTTTAAGCTTAAACAAACTGTCCATTGTTTTTCCTTTTTCATTTTGAATTTAATATCCGAAGACTCTTGGTTGTTCAAGCCTTCTCTAATTCTAAGATGTTTCCTTGGACATTGAGAAACGAATGGATTAATCGACAGTAGCTCCCCGAAGATATACTTTTTAGAGTATCCATATATAGATAGGGAAATAGATGTGCAAACTCGCTTTCATATGCAATTTTAAACATTAGTTAGTTCTGGTGAGATAGCATTTCTTCCATTTTATCTTCCGACTTTTTAGAGATTGTTTTGGTCTTCCTAATTTTAGATTTTCCAAGTGGGTTTGGTGTGACCCCCACCTTTGTTGTTTTGTTTCTTTAATTTTTTTAATGATATTAAGGTGTGCTGCAAATGATTGTTACTAATAAGAGTGTTGTCTAGTTGGGATTGTAACTAGTACAGTAATGCCTGTGCATACTTGTTTCATTAAAAAAAAGTTTAATATCTGCAGGTGCAGTTTGACATGCCCTTAAAAGTTGTGGTGAAAATTTTGGAAAAATCTGTATATGAAGAATTGTATTAAAAGCTTAATCTTGGAATTTTTAAACCCGGAATTTGGCTAATTTAAGGGGATAAAAAACTTGTGAAAAATTCAGGAACGATCTTTAATGAAAAATGGCATGAAAAATTCACCTGCTTTTCAGGGGACGATTAAATTGATTCAATTGCCAATGATGTCTTTATTTTTAGTTTTTTATAGGAAAGATGTGTTGGTTGGGCCATGGTTTTGAAATTATTGGTTTCAGTTTACTGTATTGTGGTGATTTTCAGCTCTGAAAAACTTCTGATTAATGCTTACTTAATCATGTTTTGACTGAGATAGTTCTACAAACACGTCATTTGCACAACCGTCTGGTCTTTCATTGTCTCAAGGTAACCTGTGGCAACAATTTAATTGAACTTGGTCTAACATTAACTGTCATTCATAATAATAAATGTTTCACTTTATTTTGCATGATAAGATCTAAGCAAGATCTACATCGCTGATAGTGAGAGTAGTTCAATTCGAGCTGTGGATCTGAAAACAGGAGGATCTCAGTTGTTAGCTGGTGGTGACCCAATGTTCGCTGACAATTTGTTTAAGGTAGCTTTGATATAATTTCAGATACAAGTTACATAGATTTCCTGCTTTATTTTGGTCTATTAAGTTTCTTTATAAGAAGGAAAAAACTTGCAGCAGATTAGCTTGGGTGTTTAATGATACAAATGTTCTTCAATCTTCAAACTCACAGCTACACAACTTCAATTACTGATATATCATAGATTTATAACCTTTCTCTTTACAATTTCTCTCCTTGTAACCCAAACCTACCTTTATATCTTCAAACCTCTGCAGTTTGGTGATCAAGATGGAATAGGCTCTGATGTACTTCTTCAACATCCATTGGGGGTTTTGTGTGGAAATGACGGTGAAATTTATATTGCAGATAGCTACAATCACAAGGTAGACAACTCAGACCCAGTTACAATCACATGGCTCTTATATGCAATGTATCTTATAGAGAACACTGACTCGGTTATATAGCTAACTAACATCCCAGTACCAAAGGCTCCTCCTATGCAAAAGTATGGGAGAGGATTGCATGTAACTTGCCCTCGCATATGCAAAAAGGCTATTTCTAGATTTGAATCCTCGACCAACTGAGTTATATATATATATATGTGTGTGTGTGTGTGTGTGAGTGTGTGTGTACTCCACACACAGAAAAGAATGAATTTTTAGAATAATTTACGCATTCCTTTTGTCTTTACATACATTTTCCAATTCTCTCCTTATTCTTGCTGTATTGTCCTCAAAAGGCAAGGATTGACTGGTCATCCTGCTGGTTTCTATTAAGAATCAACATTTGGTGTCAGGCAGCTTTAAACATTAATTAGATACTTTAACCTTTTATGTGAAATCTTGCAAGGGTAGCTGATTCTTTTTCTACATACGTAGTTACATGTCATACGTGATTTAATTGTAAACATGTTCAGATACTCAGATTATGTCATCAAACATATTTTTTGTAGCTTTGGAATCATACGTTAAACACCTTAGAGACACAATTTAATTAATTGGAGGGTCAGACTTTATCTCCATTTTCCTCATTGACTGAATTTCCTCTTTTCCTTCCCTTTGTTATGTTTTAAATTATCAGATCAAGAAGCTAGATCCAACTAGTAAAAGAGTTAACACCATTGCAGGAACTGGAAAAGCTGGTTTCAAAGATGGAACGGCTGTAAAAGCTCAGGTTGGTAAAACTTTCTATGCTGTTTTCGTAAATCATCTCCTAGTTGGCATAAAAATTCCAGTTTTATATTCTTGTTATAAAATGTGGAATCATCCATTCAAGACATACTGCTGTGGATTCTTTTTTTTTTTTTTTTTTTCGTTTTAATACATGTAAGTGTGCAACTGTCAATTGTTTCAAAGGTGGAATGAATTTAGTGGCATGGATTTTGGTGGCATATAGTGCATAGGTTTGCATGATCTCAAGCTGATGAAGCACAATAAATGACAATTTTGTGGAAAATGACAGTTCTTCTAGGATTTGGAATATCAGATGCTCTCTTCCTGTTATTCCTCAACAAGTTGTTTAATGACCACTAGACTGTCAAAGAAAAGCACCACAAATGTATTGATGCTGCTTAATAATACTTTATGATATTTACACTAACTTGAAATATGCAACAAGTTTCCTGGGAATTATTCTACTGATGTGGTTAAGGTCCTTTTGTTACGTTTATTTATTTTTTCTTTATCAAGGAAACCCCTAAGTTCCCCTTTGATAAAAGATAAAGCGTTAAAACAATATATAAATAGGGATAAACCTTCACCTTACAAGTCAGATTTTTAAGGTTGAGTGAAACTCAATCCAAATTTTAAGATGGAATCAAAGTCTATCTTAAATCTATTAAAGAGGTCACTATATTCTCCATGCAAACTCAATAGAGTTGGGTATGATGAGGTGTATTTGGAAAAATCCAAGTTCCACATGGACTATATAAGTGGGGATAATTTTCACTTTGCAAGCCTGTTTTGTGGAATTGGGATGACTCAAACCCAAATTTTGACTTTCTTTTGGAGAAATTTCTTATTTTCCTTTTTCTACCATAGAAACAGGAAAAAGTGGAGAAATTTATGCTATTTGACATTGTTATCTGACCTAGTCTTGTTTTTGGGTCTATCCTGTAGATTCATTATTTAATAGAAAATTTTCACATGTTTGAATGCTTCTTTTTTCTCAACCATCCTTCTCACAAGTCTATTTGAAGATAAAACAAAGATGTATCTTGTGTTCTCAATATAAAGCTAATGTATGTGTAATATATTTATCATTTTTCTCGCAGCTCTCTGAACCAGCAGGAATTGTTGAAGGGAACAAGGGTATGCTTGGTTTACTTCCATCTACTTCATTGATTTTAGTGCTTTCACATATTGCTCTAAATGAGTCTAAGATGGAATAGAAACCTTTTTTACATACATGGACTTGAAAGTATTAATCTCAATGAAAGAAGACTTTTTATTCACTTTATTTATTTGAAACCGAACATCAACTTCTATATATAGAGAACTCTAATCCTAAAGTAATGATTACAAAGAGATGTCTAGAATCTTCTAACAACTTCTAGTAGTACACTTAATATCCTAGTAACAATACTCTCCTTCAAGCTAGTGAATGGATATATATATCATTCCGAACTCCATGTGAGATCATGACATCGTTCTGTAGGAAGACCTTTTTTGAAGAAATTGCTAAATGAAGCCCAGATGGGACATAAGAAGTATTGATAAGGCCACTATCCAATTTCTCTTTAATAAAGTGTCTATCTATCTTTATGTGTTTGGTCCTATCATGTTGAACTAAATTGTGAGCAATGTTAATAGCAGACTTATTATTGCAATAAAGAATCATAAACTCTTCACATGTCACTTTAAGATCATTTAGAATAATTCTCAGCCATAGCAATTCACACACCCCATGTGTCATAGCTTGGAATTCATCCTCTGCACTAGACCCTGCAACAACATTTTGTTTCTTACTGACCCTGCAATAACATTTTGTTTCTTACTAATCCAAGTCATCAAATTTTTACCCAAGAACATGCAACATCTTGTGAAGGATTTCCTATTTGTCACAGGCCCTGCATAATTTGGATCAATATACACTTCCATTTCTAATCTTTCATTCTTCTTAAATAGTAATCCCCTTCTTGTACTTGTCTTCAAATATTGAAGGATTTTGTTCATAGCTTATAAATGTCTCTTCCTCGAATCATGCATGAACTGAATAACTACACGTACAACATATAGACTATGTCAGGTTTGGTGTGAGCTTAGTAGATGAGCTTCCCCACAGATCTTTGATATCAGTCTTTATTCATAGTAGAATTCTCTTCATCACTTCGAATTCTATGGTTTTGTTCTATAGGAACTTTAGTGGTGTTGCAATCAATCTTACATGTTTCTTTGAGCAGATTAAGAACATACTTTTTTTTAGGAGATAAAAAATGTCTTTCTTTGAGTAAGTTACTCCTATCCCAAGGAAGTACTTTAATTAGCAAACTTTTCTTTCAAGATTTGTTTTTCTCATGCTCACCATCTCCTATAACAACCTTATAATCAACATAGACCAAGACTAGAGTAAGTTTACCTTTTGGAAATGCTTGATGAATTGGATATGGTCACCTTGACTCTATCAATAGCCCATGGAGTTCATAACCTGAGTGAGTCTACCAAACCAAGCACGGGGTGACTGTTTGAGTCCGTACAAGGCTTTCTTCAACTTGTGCACTTTGTTCCCTTCTTCAATAGACCTAAAACTTAGAGGAATTTCCATGCAAGAATATTCCCTTCTTCCTCCAAAAGTCCATGCAAGAAAGCATTTTTCACATCAGATTGTTACAATTGTTGATCAAAATAAATTGTCAATGAGAGAATGACTCTAACAATCTTCATCTTTGTCATTAGAGAAAATATCTCCTCATAATCAATGCCATACATTTGAGTATATCCTTTAACCATGCTTTGTAACAGTCTAATGTGCCATCGGATTTGTACTTTACATTATAAACCCATCTTCATCCTACCACCTTTTTATCCGGTGGCCTGTCAACAATTTCCCATGTTTGGTTCTTTTTTTAAGGCACTCATCTCTTCATTCATGGCTTGAACTCAATAGTCATCCTTCAATACTTCTTGCATTGATGTAGGGACTCTAATTGCATCAATGAATGACTGAGAAGAAACTTTGGTGTTGCATAGAAAGATGTTTAGTGGTCACAAAATGAGGAATAGAATGCTTGGTATATGACTGAGTTCTTTTACTCAAAAGTAATGGGTAAGAAAGTTACATAAGGGTTTAGGACTCTAATTCCAATTGTCCTTGTCGTTGCAAGATCCGGAAAATACAATGAGTGGGAAAGAAAGTTACAGAACAGTTTAGGTCATGAGTAAGCTTTTAAATGGAAATAAGGTTATTTGAAAGATTTGGAACATAAAGGACATCTTTAAGGTTAAGGGATCACAAACGAGAAATATTACCATGTCCAATTATTGGGATATGAGTCCTATTGACAATAGTAATGTGATTACCATAAAGAAAAATATATGTTGTGAAGAGAGACGAATGAGGGGTCATATGGTCTATTGCACCAGAGTCTAATCGCTCTTACATAAAGTTTTAGAAGCATTAAAAGAGGAATTGAAGTTCCTACCAGTCATAGTTAGAGAGTAAGTACTAAAAATTGGCTTATTGATAGACTCCACAAGAGATTTTAGACGTTCAATTTCAGCATGTAGTGCGTGCATTGCTTCTTCAATTAAATAGGAGTCTTGTCAGGATTTTCAAAATCTGAAGTTGCCTGATAAGCTTTCCTTAAGGGTTGTCCTTTTAATTCTGCTTGACGATTGAGAGCTTTTTCCCTTCCATGTAGCTTGAAGCAAGTCTCCTTACTATAGCCAGATTTCTTACAATAAAATCACCAAGGATCTTCCTTACTTTTAAGTTGGGTTTAGTGTTTGCTAGATTTGAAGTCCCAGGTTTGGAAGCCTTTTCAGAGAACATTGTAGCTTCTTCAATGGAGGGCTCATTCGTCATGACCATTTGATGAGTCTCCTCACCTCGACCAATGTAGAAGACTTCAGAAAGAGAAGGAAGTCTTTTCATCCCACGAATTTGTGCCCTAACGAGGTCATATTCAAGATTCAATCTTGATAAGAACTTAAATATCTGAGATTGTTCAATGAATTGAGCAAGAGTAACAACATCTTTGCTAATTTCAAGTTTCAAATTTTGATTTTGGTCCAACTCAATCCACAGGCCCTTTAACATTCCATAATATTCTACAAGAGAGAGAGTCTTGCTTGACACCAAAGATCTTGCTTTCTAACTCATAACAGGTAGAGATGTCTTGTCGCCTGGAATAGGTATTTGCAAGGTCTTTCCATTGAAGAAGTCGTAGCACTCATCCTCACACACCTTGAGAAATCTGCTAATGTTAATCTTTCAAATGATGCCAGTGAATTCATCTTTGCAACAACAATCTAGTTCAAACTCTATGCAACTTTGGGTTAAGCAAAACTTTTAAGATGAACCTTCGAATCAAGGATTTTGCGGTTTTGGTCATGGGCTTGATGACCACAATGGTTTTGGTCGTGGTGATTGGTACTCTAATATACAGTACCAATTATGCTTCAGGTTTGGACATATTGCTACATATTGTTGTCCTTATTATGATCAGTCCTATTGGCCGCAAGTCAATAGTCTAAGAACTCCAAGGCTCTAAGAATTTTAATGTTCCTTTAATCCTAATTCCTGTGGTGCACAGGGTGAAAATGAATAGCACTTGGCCCTCCTTCATGGAATCCATCTCTTGCCCCACCATGCCCTCAATTTCAACACCAACCAAGTGCCACCGTAACTAATAATAGTATTGCTCCCAACAATGCGTGGTATCCGTACTCTAGACCTTGTTTTCTTGTAACTGACTCACAAAATATTCAATAGCTTGGTTCGTTTGAAGGTCGTGACTAAAATTTCTTCGGAAATGGTCAACGTTTGGATATACATTCAGGTCCATCTCAGTTTCCCTTTCGCCTAAACCCTAACATTTCCTTTACCGATGTAGTTTACTTCATGTTCCCTCTATCACAAAAGTTGATTAGCGATAGTAAATGAAGTTCTGGTTCGTGGTCAAGTCTGTCCATATGGTCTCTATTAATTTTTCACAACTAGTTGTTTAGTTTCTGATTTTGTTAATATTGAATCTTCTGATAATAATTCTTTGTGGCAAGCTAGACTATGGCATCCCATTGGTTACACAAAAAATTGTGTTTGCTAAAGATACGAATCACTACATTAAATATCTTAGAAAATACTTCTCATTATTAGTTATTGATTTTGTTCATTATTAATATACCTCTTCTTCATTTTAAATAAAAATACTTGTGTGTACGCTACACTCAATTACAAGCAATCCTTTCCACATGCTATTAGAGCCATACCATCCACACCGTGACCTGTTTTGTTTCCAATTCGTTGTTAGGCCATGACTTTTTCCGTAGATATATTGGTGCCGACTTTGTCACTCTAACATCCTTAGGTAAACAATATCTGATACAATATTTTGGCTCTGTGGCAGCCGTAGCTTCCTCTGAGCATTTTTGTTTTCTGACAACCGCGCCCTTTGAGTACTTTTGCACTCTGGTAGTCGCCATGCCGTCCCAGCATGTTTTGCTCTCTGATGACTATTATGCCCTTTGAGCATTTTCTGTTAATTGGAAGTTGTCACCCTTTGAGCATTTTTTGGCCCTGGGAAACCGCCGCGCTCTCGGAGCACTGTTTGCTTTTTAGCAGCTGTTGTATCCTTCCAGCATTTTTAACTCTTCAGCAACTGCCACGCTTTCCACGTGTGTTTTGCTCTTTAGCAACCAAGTGCTTAATATGCTTACAAAATCTCTCAAGATATCTCACATTAATGATGTTTTTAACAAATTTAACTCATGTACACTACACACGAGGTATTAATATATTTCTTCTTCGTTATTAATCAGCATGTTATTGTGTACGCTACACACAGTTACAAGCAATCCTTCAATAATGCTCAATCATTGTAATGTACCTCGCTCAAATAATAAAGTATTTCATTTTTGTTCTGTATCTTTTGTCAATAAATCTGATCTCGTTCACTCTCCCTCGTCTCAAAGTGTTTCCCATGCACATAGAGCTAGTGTACTGTTGCGACCATTTTGTATAAGTTAGCCTTTAAATATTTATATACATGAACTATAGTGGACATAACTGTCATCACATTATGTATGATTACATAATTCCTACACCTTTTTGTGGTACAAGTACATATCTTCTTTTTGGGGGTCGTTGATCACTCGATTCAATTATTTGGTCTAAAATGAATTAACTTTAAATCATCCTTAATCTTACAAATTTCTTATTTTGTTTTCAGGGAGATTATTTATAGCTGACACAAACAACAGCTTAATTCGATATCTAGATTTAAACGCTGATGAACCTGAACTCCGTACCTTGGAGCTTAAAGGAATTCAGCCTCCTAAACCAAAATCAAGATCTTTTAAACGTCTTAGACGGCGAGAATCAGCCGATACAGTGCCAATTACGATTGATGCCGTTTCATCAAATGAAGGAAGCTTGTCGATTAAAATATCATTACCAAGCGAGTATCATTTCTCAAAGGTCCTCACCCTCCTTTATTTCAAACACTAGTAATTCAATTCTTTGCATACAAGCGAGATTATATATTTCATTGACTATTGTCCTAAATTTACATTGCAGGAAGCGCGCAGTAAATTCAGCGTGGATATTGAACCTGAAGATGCTGTGATTATTGAACCCCTCGATGGATTCCTTAGTCCAGAAGGATCTGCAACTCTTCACTTTAAGAGATCCTCCAACTCTGCTTCAATGGGAAGAATTAATTGTAAGGTATGCCTCATTATAGAACTCAGAATTGGTCGGATTCTGAAATACTATGGTTTGCCTCACGCCTTCAAACCTTTTTCTTAAGTATAAGATCCTTGAAATTCTAGTTCTGTTTAGAAATATCAATAAAAACTTTGGCAGTTGCTTTCTCTAATGTTGGGAGGCTTAATTCTGAAGTGACTGACTTTTACTCCAATTTTGTTTAGCTTTTTTATGTATACAACTGCAATGATTATAAATCCACTTCACATAGCCTCGGGTGGTGGTGGTAGTGATGGACAAATTCATCGAGCATAAATGTAAAAAGAATTGAATTCTCTCTTTACAGGTTTACTATTGCAAGGAAGATGAAGTTTGTTTGTACCAGTCTTTGCTGTTTGAGGTCCCCTTCCAAGAGGGAATTTCTAGCCCTGCCAAAGCAGACGTCACTCTTGCACATTTTGTGAAACCCAAAACTTCAACCAACAACTTACTGCAGACAGTTTCTCCTTGAGTGGGGGACACCTTAAACCAGATTCTCTAGCTCTTCTTTCTCTTCTTCGTCTTTTGTTTCTTTTTCTGTATATAATAATATTCAAATGATCAAGTCATAATCTTTCTTCTGATACAACACATCATAAGTTCATAACTAGCAAAATTCAGGGTATTATGTGCCATTTCTCGCATCTCTGAAGATGTCGTCATCAATCATCATTGTGTAATAATGTTAAATAATTTATTTTATTATGTATATTCATTATTATAATGGTTGTTTTGAGCATAAGCAAGGATGACATTCGTGCATCATTCATATTGTGCTGGTTTGGAGGTCAATAATGAACATACTAATATTTTTATACAAATATATATAATGGACGGTTAACACTTTAGATGGGTTTCCGAAAAATGACTAAAGGAAAGAAAAACAAATAAAGCGTTTTGTGAATTATTTATTTGTTCGGAACCTTTTTTCACTCTCTCCAACCTGTTTGCCTCTTGAAAATTTTGGTGGCTAACAATGGCAGTTTTTTTGTTAGCTTGTTGATTCATAGAAGTATGTCAAGCCCTTACACAGGTAGCAAAGCAAATCTACTGAGTGAAGGGTAGCCTTTGTTGGTAGAACTTGGATTATAATATTAAGATAAAGCAGTCATACCTGTTAGTTGGCTATCAAATGTACGACTGCTTCTTCCTGCACCTCCATAATTTTTTAAATTTCAGCAATAGACATGAGTAAATTACAAAATTATCCCTGCTGCTATAAATTAAGGTTTTGAACGGAAGAGGAGCAGTGCAGTTCTGAACAGAGGTGGAAAGTGTGACAGTGGTGGGAGGTTCTGACAGTGCTGGAGTGGCGGATTGAAGGCGTTTTGGGCGGCCGTTGGTCGGAGTGGGTAGTTGAAAAATAACGAGAGTCATCGTCGTCGAGGTATTTGGTATCCAATTTTCGGTTTTTCACGGATTCTAGAAACTGTAAGAATTTTATATTTACGGTTTTTATAAGTCGTGGGTTTAAAATCAGGATATTAGACACTAACAGATTGTAGAAACCGTAGTTAAATCAACATTTATAAGAGCTTACAGTTTATACAACCCGTAGGTGCATAGGTGTATGACAAAAGTCTATGGATTGTAGAAATCGCATATCAAATTTTTTTCACTTCTAAGGTTTGTACAAACCATAGAACAGTAAAAAAAATTTTCGTAGAACAGTAGAAATTTTTTTTTTCTTCTGTATGTACAAACTGTAGAACAGTAGATAATTTTTTTCTCTTATGCGGTTTGTACAAACCGTAGAATAGTAAAAAAATTTTTCTTTTCTGCGGTTTGTACAAACTGTAGAACACTAGAATTTTTTTTTCTCTTCTGGAGCTTATACAAACCGTAGAATAGAAAAAAAATTTCTACTGTTCTATGGTTTGTACAAACCGCAGAAGATAAGTTTTGAATTACTTACGTTTTCTACAAACCATAGAACAGTTTATCAGTAAAAAAAAAAAAGTCCACCACCGCCGTCCTCTGCCACCAATCCACCACAACTACCTCTACAATCTAAAATTAAACTTACAATGATGCTTACCTTCCTTTCAATTGCTTGAATGGGTGCCAAAATGATGCAAGTGGAGGTTTGTGGGTCGCGGTTCGTGAAAACCGTGAATGGAGAACCAAGGATGGAGAACCAACACTAGCAACCAACAACCAAAGTGCACTTCATGTAGATCTGCACTGGTAAAGTGGGATACGAGCACTAACGGTGGAGGTGGAGGTGGAGGTGGAGGTGCAGCCGCTGTTGGCAGAGTTTGAATGAGGTGTAGTGGAGTTCGAATGGGGTGCGGGCAAAGTGAAGGAAGAAAGGATATGAAGGGTGATGGAGGGTATGAAATTTTTTAAAAATGGTTAAACGGTAAATTTGCCTAGACTATAGAAGTGCAGGAAGATGATATGGAGGTGCAGGAAGAAGCAGTCCAAATGTACAGTACCCCAAGCTTGTGATTGGTCCGGTAGATTTGAGAACTAAAAAGGGAAAGTGAAAAAAGATGGGAAGTGCGACGGAAACAAAATGAAAGTATGGTTGTTTCTATTATCAGAAAGAAAATGTGAAGAAAAATATAGGAAAAATGTATTGTAAGTAATTTGAGTGATATAATAAATTTAAAAGATTGTAAAATTATTGTTGTTATTATAAATTGATTTTAATTAAATAAATAATTAATAATTATAATATTAATATAATAATAATATTATTATTTTATTTTTTATTTTAATATTTTTGTGAATATGTTATATGATATAATTGTTAATACTTACATAAATTGATTATGTTAAATGTAAACACAACATCATATCTTTAAATTGTAGGTAAATATAATCGGTTACTTTTTAAATATTTAGCTGAACAATTTTTTAAATATTGTTGTTTTTTTTAACAAACGTTAATAGTTAATATGTTAATTTTTTTAGTAAGAGATTTAAACCCGCAGCCTATCTTTTCCTCTCTTCCATTTTTGCCATGAAACAAACTTTATATTTCTTTCAAATGTGTTCAAAAGTACTTCGTTCAATTTGCACCTTGCAAATGCCCGACTAGGTGTTCTAAAGACAACATTAAACACAAACTTTACTATGTTTAAATTAATGAAAAAGAAGAAAAAAGAAATAAAATGAAAAATTTACTTTTTACTAATTGTTTAAGAAGAAAATTAAAAAATTGGATAGATGGAATCCACTTTATACACCCAACCTAAGGAGGCTAAATTGGTGGGAGAGTTCCTTTTTATTTTCTGTATAGTTGTTTTAAAATTATATACATTTTAAATAATTTTATGATGAGGAAAATAGTAGAGTAAAAGGTTGATGTTTTTTTTGGTAGATTTAATATTTTGCAAAAAATATTTATTTATTTTTATTTTCTCTTTGTTAATCTAAATAACTATTGAAGGAGTGCTTATACATTGACAACCTGATGTGGCATTACACCCAGGTTACAATCCCACGTGACATTTATGTGGCTACTCTAGTGGCTACTCTTGCCTTACGTGGACAGTACTGAAAAGTTCACAAAAACTTTTGAAGCTTTTAAGTATTTAACCTTATATACTTAAGTGTTTAACTGAGCATTACTTTCTGACCCTATATCCAAACAACCATCTAAGTGCACCCATGGCCTTCCCAACTCAAATCTTCACATCTTTTTAGTTCTGGGACGACGAATAATGAAGTCTGCCATTACTTGATCCTATAATTCCCTACCATTGCCATAAGTAAGGAATGAACAGTACTCAAAAGGCCACTACAACCTTTGAATCTTCTAAGTGTTTAACCTTATATATTAAGTGTTTAACTAGGCATTACTTTCATACCACACATCCAAGCAACCATCTAAGTGCACCCATGGCCTCCAAAGCTCAAATCTTCACATCTTTTCAGTTTTAAGACGAATTAACAGGTCTATCAATCCTTCATTCTATAATTTCCTAACACGGTCATAACTAAGGAATGAACCGTCCTGAAAAGCCCACAAAAACCTTTGAACCTTCTAAGTGTTTAACCTTATATACTTAAGTATTTAACTGAGCATTATTTTTTTATCACACATCCAAACAACCATCTAAGTGCACCCATGGCTTCAACCCGTCGCAATCATAGCTTCTCATACGCTTCAGCATTCTCCCCTAAACCCACAAACAGAAATACCACGTTTTGTCATCGTCGTCCACCTCTCCCACCGTTCGTCGCGCGCCACTTCCCACCACCGTCCGTCGCACTCAACTTCAACACTCAACTTCAACAGAAGGTTTTTGCTTTTCCCTCCCAGACTCTCCACATTCCACCCTCGAAACCAAATCTTACCTTTCAAACTTTCTAAAAGATTTTCCTTTTTTCGTCACACAGACTCTCCACATTCCATCTACCAAACCCAACTTTTCCTTTCAAACTTTCTAAAAGAGACTCTCCACATTCCACAACTTTTCCTTTCAAACTTTCTAAAAGAGACTCTCCACATTCCACCCGCAAAACCCAAGCTTTTCTTTTAAACTTTCTAAACTTTAGGAAAAAACCTATAATACCCCTCCTTACGAAATACCACATATGTCTCTTAGCCACATAAAAAAATTTGCCACATATACAATTCTAAAATTTTATTTTTATTACTTTTATCTACCTTCCATTTTCTTTCCATTTTTTTTTGAAACATTGATAATAAGGAAATGAGATCCAAATGAAACTCTTATAGTATTTGTAAGAAATTTGTGGGAAAGATTGGTTTATCCATATAGTAAAATTTATTAACAAGAGGACCATACCAATTGGGATTAACCTAAAATTTTGGAATTGCATCTCTTGATAGTCATTCAACTTATGTATAAGCAATCTAGCAGAGAAAATAAAAAAATAAAAAATAGAACAAATATTTTTAAAACTAAAATTAATTTATATGCAAGTTAAAATAAATTAGAAAAATACATAAAACTTTTATAAATTTACTTATATATATAAAGATTTTTTTTATAATTTATAAATACT
>Ga0123340_1001260_pt1 | contig 20589 bp, 6 predicted proteins | sample SirMexnodulemix_FD_89961 | JGI IMG/M metagenome (GOLD analysis project Ga0123340, IMG submission 89961) | Root nodule microbial communities of legume samples collected from Mexico - Siratro Mexico nodule mix | ecosystem: Host-associated > Plants > Roots > Nodule | place: Mexico: Nepantla... | reverse complement strand
TTATACATCCAAAACACACTTTTTTGTCTCAGACTATGCAGTTCACAATACAAAAATATTCCGAATTAAAAATTGTATTCTAAATTAAGAGGTAAGGAGATGTAAGATTCATTTAATATTTTTAAGAGTATAATGGTTATTTTGTTAAATCTATAAAGGTGCAGGAAGAAAGTGTGGAGATCCAGTAAGAATCAATGTTTTTTTTTTTTTACTCGAATTGGTTAAGGCCAGAAGCCCAATAAGGGTATCAAGCCTTGTGAGCAGGGTCAGTCAACCAAGAAAAGCGTATCAGTTTTATTTTTAATTTTTGCTATATATAAATTATAATAAAGAAGAATTATTTTAGGACTTTTTCTTAACAAAGAGCGTTTTAAAATATTGCTTCTTGATCTCTTACATCTTTCAATTTATTATTTTGATATGTGTTTCTAAACTTAAATTTAAATGTTCTTTTTTAAATAATTTATCAACAGTTACAAATAATATATCGAATCATAATATAAATTATTTATAATAAATATAAATATATTTTATGCATTAAAATTAATTTATATAAAGAAATTTATTTAATTTATATACTCCAAGTTTTTATTTGTTCTTAATTTTCATGTAAAATAAAAATCTATCGTGTGAATTACACAAGTAAAACTACCAATTATAAATATTTTTTTGTATAAATTATATACATTATAAGAGTTGCGATATGTAAACGTACATCGATTTTGGTCAATCTGACAACTTATTAACTCTATTAACTCGGAAGAAATAAAAAGTCAAGTAGCTTAATATCATAAACATTAGATATAATTAAATAACGAAGCTAACTTCCCATATTTTATTTATAAAAATATTATTTTAACTTTAAAACTTTAAATTTTATACTTTTTTTATTTAAATCTTAGTTAATATCACATTTTATAATAAGTGAAGATAAATTAATATTATTTTATAAAAAAATAAGAAAATTAAATCTCAATTACTAAAAGTATAAAAAATGTTAATATTTAATTAAAAATTAGAGGACATAATTTTCGTCTCATTAAAATTATAAGAGGATACATATCTATTTTAAAATTATAAAGATGTGAATATCATTTAACACCACAGAAAAGTAAGTATAATTTTCCCTAAAATTAATAATTTGTAAAATAAAAACCATCTACTCTTAGTATCGATTAATTTAAACTCTATACAAAAAATAAGACATGTTAACAATTGAATGAATAAGAAAACAAATTTCTTAATTTATTCACAGATTAAATATGGTTATCTCATTATAGTTTGAACAATATCCTCCTCTAAAATTAACGTGAAGTCATACAAAAATATTCATTACGTTAGAGTGATTCGTATGAGTGAAAAAAACAACTTTTTGAAATATTAAAATTTTTTACTAGACATCTATCTTGATTATCAAGTTAATTTTAATTATTTACTACCAGCTTATAATAATGAACTTATAATGTTACACAAAAATGAGTTATATAATACTTGAATAATAATATATTTTAGTTGATAATTAAATTAAAGGGTTCATTTAATCAGGTAACTGTTTTTCTACTGGAATGTTATTGTATTTTTTTCTAGTACAAAAATCTTAATATAAATAATTACCGCCTGCCAGGTGACTCAATCTTTAAATACTTCTCGTTGGGGATCTAACACAAATTTACTAGAACAAATATACATAAACAACAATGATAAATGAAGACATTTAAAATTTTAATTATTTTACATGTCATGCAATGATGTTGAATTTAATCATGGTTTGGCCTTTGCCTGCTGCTATAATAATAATGCACTCAATGCAGTTGTCTTTTTAAAGAGTGATGGGTTGTTATAAATGTGGTAAAAGAAAGATAACATAGGAAAAGAAAAAAGTAGTTTCATAGGATAATATATTAAACTTGGAGAATGACAAACAAATGCAGGAAGAAAGCTTTACAAAAGAAAGTAGTTTGAAGTACAAAATAATGGTTGTTTTAATTATTTATTTATATTTTTAAACTTAATAACTTGACAAAGTTTAAGTTGGTAAAATGTCCAAGTTTTATTTTTGTGGGGTCCCACCTCATAGATATCAATGTCATTTTAATGAGTAAAGCACATTTTGTGGTGCATATGAGAATATATAGTACAATTCAATTATTTATTATTGAATCAGAAGATAATATTATAAATGGTGACACAGTGAGGTTAGGTTATTAGTGCATTTTAGTAGAATCATATAATGGCGGAATCTACATCCACCACCGCTCTCAGGTTAAAGGACAAAGTAGCTATTATCACCGGAGGTGCCAGCGGCATCGGCGAAGCCACGGCGAGGCTCTTCGCGGAGCAAGGGGCGCGTATGGTGGTCATCGCTGACATCCAAGACGACCTGGGGAAACAAGTGGCGGCGTCCATTGGCGAGGACAGGTGCAGCTACTTTCACTGCGACGTGGCAGAGGAAGATGAAGTCCAGAGCCTGGTCCAGTCAACGGTCAAAGCGTACGGTCAACTAGACATAATGTTCAGCAACGCCGGGATCCTTGGTCCCTCCAAACAGACGGTGACGGAGCTCCACATGTCCCAACTCGACAGGCTGTTCGCGGTGAACGTGCGCGGAATGGCCGCGTGCGTGAAGCACGCGGCGCGTGCCATGGTGGAGGGGCGCGTGAGGGGAAGCATAGTGTGCACGGGGAGCGTGGCTGCCAGCCACGGTGCTCAAACTGCGACGGACTACATCATGTCGAAGCACGCAGTGTTGGGGTTGATGCGTTCGGCGAGCATGCAGCTTGCGGAGCACGGGATAAGGGTGAACTGCGTCTCACCCAATGGGTTGGCAACGCCGTTGACTTGTAATTTGAAAGGGATGAGGGAGGAGGAGGTGCGAGAAGTTTACCGGAAATTCGCCAGACTTCAGGGAGTGGTGCTGACGCCCAAACAGGTGGCCCAGGCGGTGCTGTTTCTGGTCTCTGACGACTCCGCCGCCTTTGTGACCGGCCTTGATCTGAGGGTCGACGGCGGCTATGTTCTCGATCACTGATTATTCCACATGTGCATGTATTCATCTCTATGAATAAGAAACTATTGCAATGCAACTTTTATATATGTTGTAGTGTGTGCACGTACGTCAAATTCAACTTTATTGTAAGGCTGTTTACCTATATTTGTTTAACTCTAATTCAAGGCATCAAGGTTGTTCCTCATCACTTCAAAATCATCAATGCAATATCTCATGGGTTCAGATACCGTCATAGCCTTTTCACCAAGTTCATCTCCAAAACCCTTTTTTGTGAAGCCATGAACATAACTTTTTTTTTATGAGAGAAGCCATGATCACATAGTATCAGTCACACACACAATTTATGTTGGTGGTTGTCTTGGAGGCTTAAAATATCTTATTCTTACCAGAAAAAATTCCTGCTCATTAAAACCTATTGTGAGCCTTAAATGTGCTTTGGAAAGTTGGTAGGTTGTATAAACCACAAATTGCACAATGTTTTAGAGTCGAGAGTGGACATACAATTGTGAGATTTGATATTCCTTTAAGATGTTTTGTTCTGTTTATGTCTTGGTTCCCATGTTATTCTTTTTGAGATTTGCTTTGAAAGTGATAATTTTACTTTATTTCCATTTTAAAAATAATTATTTATTAGATCAAACACTGCACTTATTTCACTAGGCTTAAAAATATGTTCAACGGATTCTGCAAGTACAAGAAACAATCACTTACACTTGTGATAAATTGTAGGTCGATCCTCTTCTTGATGAGTTCGGATTCTAATAATCAAGTTATCATTCGTAAAACTGAGAAGAAAATGGCAAAATGTCTTTTTGCTATGGCATGTGTTATATATACATCTGAACGCCTTGATAAGTATCAAAAGATTGAGCTGAAGAGCTGAAGGTGATAAGATAAGGTTGAAATCCAAACTGACAAAATGGAATCAGAACAAAGTCTTGCATGTCTGTCACCTGTATTTTATTTTGTGGAAATGCCCAGGAGACAAATCAGGCTACAAAAGAGCTACTGTGATATTTCTGTCCTTTACTTCCTTAATTCTTACCCAATTACCAATTACCATCATTATTAATTAATTTTTACCTTCACAAAGAATTTACAAAGATACGTGTCCCCGTGGACCTACATTTACTATTTTAGTTTATATTTTATACAAGTGTTTTTTGTTCAATAATTTATAAAAATAGTAGTCATTATGAATTTCTTTTTGACAAATGATTATGAATCACTTGACTATTTGGTGAAAATGAACATACTATTTTTTTAAAAAATTATTCATATATTTTTCCCTTCGCTGCATTTGAAGGAATGTCTGGTGTACCTGTGAAATATTTCAATCAGATAGCTTTAAATGCTGAAGCTGAAGAGAATTAAAATTTAAAACCGTCCCTGAAGTTGTTGGTGAAGGTCATGTCATATGATATCCCAATATCACTTTCGTTTTGGTTGACGACTGGTTGTGACACTACTCCAATGTCAAAATTGTCAAAAAAAGTTAAAACCGACGGCAAAACACATGTATTAAATGCTAGTTTTTTCTTTTATTAGAAGGTAGTAACTTAAAAGGACATGAATTAAATGGTGGCTATAGGACGGGTATTAGGTAGAGCAGTTTAAAATATTAATATAATCCATATCCCTAAACATGTGGGACAATGAGAAGGTGGAAACTTAGTTGTAGAGTTGTAGTTAGTGTTAGTATAATACTCAACAAACAATCCCAAGGGACCCAATCTGGTAGCGCCACGCTGTTAAAAACATGGAACAAGAACATCATAAGCATATTCCTAGGTTCTCTTAGGGAGAAACAAGTCAAAACACTCAGCACCCGAAACCAAACCAAGGCAGCAATAGCATCGCCAAGTTTTGGAGTGACACCTTTTGTTTTGTTGAAACACGCCGTAGTAGTTTGACGGAGGATATTATTACGGCGCCCACAATTGAATGGCTGATCCACAACCGTTGCTGCTCAACGATTCGGAGCCAACTCAACCCCAGAGCGCCAGACCCAACCGAATCGCCTCCCTTGACGTCTTCCGCGGCCTCTCTGTTTTTGTATCCAATTCTTGCTTTCGTTATTTGCTTTTAAACAAATTAATGAGCAAAGGTCTTATATTTTTTTTCTGTGAACTGAACAAGGCTTTCCCTTTTTTGAATTTCAGCTTATGATACTGGTGGATTATGGAGGTTCCATCTTCCCCATCATTGCTCATGCTCCCTGGAATTGATTTCACTTGGCTGACTTCGTCATGCCATTTTTTCTCTTCATTGCTGGAATTTCTCTTGCACTCGTTTATAAGGTGCCTATTCCAGTGTCACTCCTTTTCACTCCTCATATCAATCCAATTAATTAAAGCCCTCTTTTCTCCTTTTCCTCGTAATACGTCAGAGAAGGCCGCAGAGAACACAAGCTACATGCAAAGCTTTAGCTAGAGCAGTCAAACTATTTATTCTCGGTATTGTTCTTCAAGGTATTATCTTCTTACTCACTCTTTTGTATCCACACTGTTATGATACCGTGTTTTTCAATACAATTGTTGCGCGTTATGTCTGTATAAGACTATGTTGATGGACTTCAACTATGCTCACCTGCTTTTGCTGTACCGGCCAGCTGCTTTTTCTCTTGTTCTAGCTTCATCGCCTCAATAAACAATATGTGTATTCATTTCAGGTGGCTATTTTCACGGAATAACTTCCTTGACTTTTGGTGTGGACATTGAAAGAATTCGGTGGTTGGGAATTTTACAGGTAGTTTCATGCATAACACGATCTCTTGTATTTTGTTGACTACTTTTCGTACTGTAAGTTGACAGTGCAAAGAAATGTATCTGATGTAGTTGTGATACATGACTCTGCCTCATCACTTATGGTTGATATCGGTATTCTTTTTATGCATATTATTTGAGGTAGCTAACGAATTTGATATGATGATCAATGATTCTAGAGGATATCTATTGGATACATTGTTGCGGCTTTATGCGAGATCTGGCTTCCACCTCCTCGATCGAAAGAAATAAATTTCCTCAAAAATTACTACTGGCATTGGTAAGGTTTTCATGTCAGAACTATTAAATTTGAGGGCCCTAATATGTCGATATCTGATTGCCCTGTTAATCAAGATTGTCTGTTACCCAAAACCATTGCAGGCACCTATTGCTGCCACAGGATGTTTAAAAGTAAAACTTAACAAAAGGCACTTTCCAAATTCAAAGGTCGCAAACTATAGATGTTAGTAGGAAATTAAATAAACTTAAATAGGAGGATTATTCCTTTTCACTTTGAATGAAGTTGCCAAAATATATTTGTCTAGTATTACATCCAGTATATTCATACTCATTGGCTCATCATTTTACAAATATTTTTATGCAGGTTTGTTGTAGTAATATTGCTGGCACTCTACTCAGGATTACTGTACGGTCTATATGTTCCTGATTGGCAGTTTGATATATCGGCCTCGACTTCTTCGCTGCCTCCTATTGGTGGTGGTGATATATACACGGTGAGAGTAGACCCACCACCACCCTTCACTTCTCAATTTCGTATCTTTTATTTGCTTAATTTTTTTGTTTTGAATTTGATTTCATGAATTCTTATCAAATTTTACTCGTTAGATAGCTGTCCTGTGCTTATTAATTGTAAAAAATGTCACCTGCTTATTCTTGTTTGAAATTCATTCGTATGAGAATATTTGGTGGAATTCAAAATATTTGGTTTACGATGCTTACAATATTCTCAACCTAATATCAGGTCAATTGTTCAGTGAGAGGCGATCTTGGACCTGCTTGTAATTCTGCTGGAATGATTGATCGCTACATTCTTGGTCTAGATCATCTGTATAGAAAGCCAGTTTACAGAAATCTTAGGGTATCTTATTGTTCATTCCTTTTCTTTGTTCAATGCTTTGCAGCATAATGACATGTTAATTCCTTGTTGATGATCTAATTTCCAGGAGTGCAATATGTCTAGGGGTCAAGTTCCAGATAGTTCACCTTCATGGTGTCATGCTCCTTATGAGCCAGAAGGCATTTTAAGGTAATAAGTATAAACTGGCTGGCTAATATTTCCGTGTGAGTCCATCAGTTTAAGTCCTCCTATGTAGAGTTGCCTTTTTATCTTCTGAAGTTCCTGGACAATTATGCTCTGTGCAACTGGAAGCTTCTTTTGCAGATTAAAATCATCACCTTTCTAATTTGTGATATCGTGGAATTACAATCATAAATAAAGCTAACTAGGTCCGAGTAATATTGTTCTAATTTCTAAATCAAACCCAGTTGATTTTTCTTGTTGTTCGAATGGATCAGAGGTATTATCCATTATGCATCACGGTTTTATCTATGAAAGTCGCCTCAGTAAATTAAGAAAGTAGAATGTATATAAATTATCTTTCACCTCTACTTCTAAATGAGCCGGGACTTTTGTGTAACCTAGTTACGACATGTTGAATCATCATACTTAAGTAATTTAATATAAATAACTTTTGTGGCATCTTTCAATACCATAAACATTTTCTTCCACAAGTGTTTCCATGATTCTTTGAAGAACCCAAAAGGTTTGTTTTCTATAGAACAAATTGTAGATGTTGATAATCTACATATTTATTCCTGGTGGGTTCTCATGTTCTTTACAGATTTTTTACTGATAGTCTGGCAAGAAAATATTCATTGAACAGCAAATTATACATATAGGTCGTAGGTTTTGTGTTACATTGACTGGTAATGATAGATGATAGTCTATAATTATCTTCACTTGTTCACAGCTCCATAACAGCAGCAGTTTCATGCATAATTGGACTTCAATATGGCCACGTTCTTGCCCACTTACAGGTGAGATCAGTATCAAGTTTCCAAACCTCAATAGCCTGTAAAATTAAGCATTTTCAAGACGAGTTCTTTAAATCCTAACTACGATCTGATAGTGCACGTCCACTTGTAGAATTTTTTTGGCATTGAATCATCTGCACATAAGTACTGTAATTGTGGCTTTAATATCTTGGTTGGTTATTTGGTAGTGCTAAGTGGCTGACCTTTTTCTTTTATGTATGCTTGTCCTCTAGGACCACAAAGAGCGCCAATACAACTGGATATGTTTCTCCCTTTCATTTTTGGCTCTTGGATTGTTCCTGGCCTTAACAGGTTCGTCCCGTAAATTGCGTGTGAAATAAATTAGTTTTATGATAAAGCCAATTTATAATCCAGCTTATAAATTAGTTTTATGAGAATAAATTAAACTCACTTCTTAATATAGGAATCTTCCGTGCATTCCCTTTTCATAATTATAATTATTCTGGATTTTAGCAAATCAACTTCTTTCTACGTTCGTTGATGCTATAGCTAGAAAGTGTACATTGATCTTTCTTTTACACTTTTTACTTTTGTTTTCAGGAATGCCAATAAATAAATCTCTGTACACCGTCAGCTATATGCTACTAACTTCTGCAGGTTCTGGTCTCACATTCATTGCTTTATATTATCTGGTGAGTGCCACGTGATGTTACAAGAGAGAACTATACAGACAGATATACAATTCCTGCTTTATTTATTGGGTACTATTTTAGCATGAAGATTAAACCTATGATCTCTTGCAATTTTCCAAACTTTTGACCACTATATTTCATATCGAATGGCTTACATATTATTTAGAGTACCCCGCGTGTCCTTGATCAAGTTTAGTTTTTGGCTCGCGGGTTCTTTCTTCGCCATTATCTTCCGTTACATTATTCCTGCCGCATGCATCGTGTTTTGCAATGTTCATTTTTTCCCTAGCTAGTTCCATTTTCTGATCATGTGTGCCATGTTCTCTTTGAAGACCAATATGATTATATTGTAATACTTTTACCCACTTGTAGGTAGATGTTCGTGGCCTCAGGCGTTTGACAGCGGTGTTGGAGTGGATGGGAAAACACTCCTTGAGTATATTTGTCCTTGTATCTTCAAACTTGGCTGTGATTGCTATTCAAGGATTTTATTGGAATAAACCCGAAAACAACATCGTAAGATACTGTTGCATGCCGCTGTTTATGCCAGAAATTGTTCCTATCACCCCAACCAAAATTTGACTATTACTTTTACACCTTGCAGATAAACTGGATTGTGACACGTTTCGACCGCACATAACGTCCTCGTATCCAACTGGTGTTAGATTTTGATGCCTTGCCTTCATAGTGCACATACTGAAATCAAAGTAAAGCCAGGAAAAGGAGGAAGAAGCAAACAATGCAAAGCAAAAAACCATTGCATTGCATTAAGGTTGTTTGAAGCTGTGGTCGTAAGTGCTTATTGAAGCGTATAGGTAGTTTGGATTAATTTTGCATGACGTCAACTGTATGTTCTCCTTAGGAACTACCAAGTAACTGTCAAAAAACAAAATTTTATACACACCTAACAATTTCTATTTTACTTTTTTTTTTATAAATACAAAAATTTTATATTTTCAAATAATAGTTAGTGTTGCCACGGTCTCTTCTCTGTTTGGCTGGCCGATGTGGTATTCTGTCATAAAAGAAATGCTAAATATTCAATCCTTTCATGTGTTCAAAAGTAAAGAGCATGCCTTAATAACTATCCCGTGATCAGTTGCTTCTACAAAGTGACAAAGACGATACCTTAATTATAAATATTCTTTCTATTTTGTTGATTCAATAACTTCTATTTTTTTGTAACTTTTGTCCAAAAAATTTTAAACAAATGTCAAGACATATTTTCTAATGCTAAAAAAATTATAAACAAGTGTGTTTAGCATCAGCCAACTCTCTTAAGCACTTCCATTAAAGATGTCATTAGTGTTAATAATTGTTTTAAGTATGCAATTTTAGTATAACTGTCAATCTGCCATCAACTTTTTTTTTACAGAAGTTATTGACATGACATGATGATTATGTGTCACCGGCTAATAACTATATCACACTAATATAATGTGTAAGGATTTGACTATCTGTCACATGTGTTAGGGTGACCATCTACACATTGACTAACATGACATTAAGATATTGAAAAAGTACAATTGTAACTGTTTTCGCAATTGTTTAATTGTGATTTTTATGAACCAAAATTGAATACACAATTTTCTCTATTTTTTATTTTAAATTATTAATTGATTGTAAATTAAAATAATATTCATGAACAAATAAATTACAGTGCAATCAAGAAATGAATAAATAAAACAAAAATATACATTATTATGATTTTATTACACGTATTCGATATTATATGTACTTTCCATTTACTATTAAACTTCTAAATTAGTTTAATTTATATTATGACTTGTTTTTGAGAAATTAAATCATCATATATACTGAATAAAGTTCTATATAAATATAAATTATCATGATTTTATTAACATAAGAGAGCAAGTTTGGATTATTTTCTTTTTGTAAAATTTTTTGGAAGAAAAATACTAAACAAATTTTTTATAAGCTTATGTACGCGTTAAAAAAAAGGTTAAAAAATTATTAAAAAAAAGTTTCTATAAATCATTCTGAACTAGTTTTAATTTATAGGAATGACTATTTCTTTTTTTATTTATATTTTTCTCATATAATCTTTATGGAAAGACTTAACATACCCTAAATATACATAAAAGAATCTCAGATGCAAAAGTTAAAAAAATAACTCACATCAGATTTTACTGTTCAAATGATTCCACCGTGCTATTACTTTTTTTATTTTTTATTTACATTTCAATTTTTATATTTAAAAAAGAATTACTACTTAAGAATTTAATTTAATTATTATTCTTTTTTTACCGTTAAGACATGATATATACATCAGCCTCTTCCAATAATTATTTTATAAAACATAAACCCTAAATTTAATATCAGTCTCAAGATTTATTCATGAGAAGCTCAATTTATATACTTCTCTTTGCTTCTTTGTCAGACTGATGTGTCAAATGGATGACGAAATATTTGCGCGAATTTGCTTCATTTGTATTAGCGGATAAGAAGTGATGTGTACCAACGGATTATAACTTTTTCCTTTTCATCACAAATGCAACATGGAAATAAATAAAAAAATACAGTATAATGATATTTTATGATCCATATATATGCCATTATAATTAATTAAAAAAGTTCTCCATCATAAGAATAATAACCATTATTTAATAATAATAAGAATAAATTATTTTATTTTTGACTAAATTTTAAGTAAGTTTACTTTTTGATTTAAATTTATTTGTTCCTTAGCATCCAAACAGAAGAGATTTTTTGGAGAGGGGAGTGGAAGCCCTATTGTCTGCCAGCTAATGTGATGAGGTGATGTTTGTTGGACTCTTTATGTCCATTGCTCACTCATCATGTTACTCTTCTGCTTCACCTTCACCCTTTCACTTTTCTACACTTTTCTTTTCCCCACCAGAGAATGTCTCTACTTCCACTGCATTAATGCTTTTCAAAACAAAATTACTGTCTACTCTTTTTAATTATTATTCTCCATCCCTCATTAATTTATACCGTTAAATATAATGCTCACGAGACTTAAAATAATGATAACTAATGTGCAATTAAGGAGAAAAACTTTTGTCACTTTAATCAACATAAAACATTTTTTCTTATCATAGCACTTTTTGGCGTGAAGTACAACACATTGCTTGCTTTCGTTTCAAACTTTCGTAAAGAGTAAAAGAGTTTCATGTGGATAAAAAAAGTTCAATATAACCGAGGAAAAAAAGTTATTCACACGTGATGATAAAATATATTTTTAATTTCCAAAATATATCATTTATATTCTTCTATTACCTTCAATTTAACCCAAAATACCATCATTACAATTGTTTGGTATAAATTAAAAACATAATAATATAGTACAATGAATTTGAGTACAGACTTTCAAAGTACACACTAACAATTTAATTTCGTTAAAAGGGGGCCACTCTAACAACAGGAAATTTAAAGTTGGAAATTTTATTTTTGCGAGTAATGAAAATTAGAAATAGGGATTATTGAACTATACTCTAATGATGAAGCTTTAGAATAATTATGTAATAACTAAGTAATGATGGGGTGTGGTGAAACTATATTTGAAACAAGCGAGAACTGTGAATCTGTGAAGTAACAAGTAACGGAGTAGTATTAATCTGTTTAATTAAGTAGATAATTAGGATGAGAGATGAAGTAATTGGTTAGCTTAGAAAGAAGTATATAATTGATGGATGGAAATTTGAATGTTAAGCAAAGCATCCGCGAAGGAAAGTGTGTGATTATGAGGAAATTGATTAGATTAAGGGGTGAGGGACCACAGTGGAAAGAAGAAGAAGATTGAATAAATGAGAGATGACCGTTGTTTGTAGGGGTTGCATGCCAGGCTGACAGAAGAAGATGAGAAGAGGCCCACATCTGCTGTGGCTACCCATTAGATGATTAGCGCTCACATGCTACCCTGTCCCACACCACACTCTCTCTTTCCCCTTTTTTTATTTATACCCAACATGCCCTTCTCTTCTCTTATCCACACCAACCATACTCTTCTGCTTCTGTTTCTTCTTATTCTTCCTCTTCCTCTTCCACACCACACCACACAATGTCTAAGGAAGTGAGCGAAGAGGGGCAGCAAAGGAAGGACTACGTGGACCCTCCACCAGCCCCTCTCCTCGACTTCGCCGAGATTAAGCTCTGGTCCTTCTACAGAGCCCTCATAGCCGAGTTCATCGCCACGCTCCTCTTCCTCTATGTCACCGTCGCCACCGTCATCGGCCACAAGAAACAGACCGGCCCTTGCGACGGCGTTGGCCTTCTCGGCATAGCCTGGGCCTTCGGTGGCATGATCTTCGTTCTCGTCTACTGCACCGCTGGCATTTCCGGTAAACCGCTAACCCTACCCTTACCCTAACCCAACCCACCGCTTCTTTTTTCTCAACATTACTTGCAACGGTTTTTAACTTTTTTGTCACAAAACATGACAACGCAAACACAGGTGGACACATCAACCCAGCGGTGACTTTTGGCCTCTTCCTGGCGCGCAAGGTGTCGTTCATCCGTGCGCTTCTCTACATGGTAGCACAGTGCCTCGGTGCTATCAGCGGTGTTGGGTTGGTCAAGGCCTTCATGAAGCACTCCTACAACTCCCTCGGCGGCGGTGCTAACTCCGTCAGCTCTGGCTACAGCAAAGGCTCCGCTCTTGGTGCCGAGATCATCGGCACCTTTGTGCTTGTCTACACCGTTTTCTCTGCCACCGACCCCAAGAGAAGCGCGCGTGACTCTCATATCCCCGTATGTTCCTTCTCCTTCACTCTTTTCTCCTACACGTTATTTTTCCTAATAAATATATAAATAAATAAAAATGTGTTGTGCAGGTGTTGGCCCCGTTGCCTATTGGCTTCGCCGTTTTCATGGTTCACTTGGCTACCATACCCATTACTGGTACCGGGATTAACCCGGCTAGGAGCTTCGGAGCTGCTGTTATCTACAACAATGGCAAAGTTTGGGATGACCATGTAAGACGACGCTAGCCTCACGTGGGTGCATGGTTGTGTATTTTTTTTTTTGAGTTGTAACTGATAATGTGTGGTGTGTTTGGTTGCAGTGGATCTTTTGGGTTGGACCGTTCGTGGGAGCCTTGGCGGCGGCGGCATACCACCAGTACATACTGAGAGCAGCGGCTATTAAGGCGTTGGGGTCCTTCCGGAGCAACCCTACCAACTAGTTCTTGCCGGAGAAGAGGAGAGAGAGATAGTGTAGAGGAACTTTAATTCGTGTTTGCATTCATGATTTGTTACTGGCTTGATGTGTGTGTATGTGATTATGACCCATTCGTCTTTTCCTTTGTAATTTACTATTTATTTATTTTTATCATTGTTACTATTTATTTGGTTTGTTTGTATGAGCTGAGATCGGATTATGACCGTTATTTAATTTTATATTTATATATATGCTGCTGTTTTCTTTACCCGTCATGATGAGATGAGTAGTGCAGTCCCCTCCTCGTCTTTTGCAACATAAATTTGTTGTTCCTTTTACCTCGTGCTTGTCTGTCTCATTTGTCTTTTCATGCCTCAAAACCAGAAACGGTTATTCACTGCTCGTCAACTTAATTATGTTTGGTAATGTGATTTCAAGTGGATCGCATCCATTGAATTTTCCCGCATCCATGTTTTTCTTGTATAGGGTTTCAACACTTTATACAATTAGTTCTCCCAGTATAATTAATCCATCTTATTCCTCCTCTGGCCATGAACATAATGGAGTAATTTCATCGTAGTACGTAAAAGTTATAATTGTGTAAAGTTTTAAGGTAATTTTATACATAAAGTTGTTAAACGAAAATTTGCGTTCTATTTGACTTAAAGTATATGACGTAGGAAATTTAAATACAAGTTTTGTGAAATTTAAAAGTTGAAGTGGTTAGCATTATGAAAGTGTGATGGGAGAGGTGAAAAGTGTAGGGCAGGAGAGTGAGGTGGCACGCACTTTGCTTTTAGGGGTGGCATGGCATGGAGAAGGTGTTTGGTAAAGGGTATGGAAATGGTAGAAACGGCTACTCAGGGCAAAGTCTTACACAGCTTTGGAAAGAGAAAGCTGAAGAAGCGTGGAAGAATGTGAAGTGAAGGGAAGATTTCGAGGAAAGTGAATACGCAGCACCAATAAGCAAGAGGGTATTGTATTGTATTCTCCTTCTCCTCCTCTCCTTCTCATATACATCACATCACAGTATCACGTGCCTCCACCAAGTTTGCCTGGTCTCGCACCAACAAAAAGTGGTAAAAGTAAAACTAAAATGATTGCCAATAATAAATAACTAATGCATCGATACTCTTTAAATTTATTTGTGTGTGATTCTGATGGAAATTAAGTAAAATAAATATGTTTAACATAGTGACAGGTTTTAATCCAACTGATGTTCAAGAGAGGCTTTTAGGAGACAAGGATGGAGGCATGGGAAATCGCTTGGCATTAGCATTTTGTGATTACGAATTAAGAATAAATGAAAACGATATGCATAAAATTTACAGGAATACAAATTTAAATCTGATGATCAAAAGCACTATCATTGGCACAGATAGAAACAAGTAACAAGTAATTAAAGTCCAGACCCAATGGAGAGACATTTGTGTACTATGTATGTCAGTATGTGTTCGTATTAATAAATAAACAATAAAACACTGTTCTTCATGCATTTATTCAGTAACCTATTCTACCTTTAAGCGTTGCAACTTAATAATTAATATGCATGCACCACAAACGAATTTGCTCAACATAATAGTTGATCTACCAACGATTTGATAGGCAAATTATCAACATTGGACTTGATAGATTGCATGTTTTTGGTCAGTTCTTCTGACTTGAGTTCGAGCTCTCTCAAACGCCCTCTGATCTCAGGAATTCGTGCTTTGATATCAGCAACCTCCTGTTCTTTCTGAGCCAAAGTTTCCAACTCTTGTTGTAGCTCCTCTCTCATTGTCTCCACTTCGCGACCAGAGTAATCCTTTTGTGCCTCTACCTCCTGGTGCTTATTAATGAGTTCAATATTTTCAGCTAGTTCGTCGAGGGCGCTACGCAACCATGCAACATGAAGTTGAGCAGATTCCACATCCTTAAGAATGGCCAACAATTCTTTCACTTTGGAGTTGCTTAAGTGAATTATTGAGGTGGATTGTATCTCTTGCACCACAAAGCACACACACTCAATGTAGTATGAACGCATCACAACTGATTCCAAGTGACAGCTTGCTCCTATGTCCCCGTACCTGTCAAGGATAGATTGCAGGATGGAAACAAAACTCTCTTTTACGTTGTATCTTCCAACTTGAAGACGGGGTTCTGAAGTCACGGACTCCGTCTCTCCTTCATCGTTTAAATTTTCTTCATTTCCACGTGGAATACCAGAGAAACTAGAACCTACGGATCCACCAGCTGATATATTAAGACCCAATTCTTCAGTATGATGGGTTATTGGAACAACTTTATGAGAAGTTATTTTCTCCTCGTGATTTGTTGGCACTGCGTTGGCAACATGATCCCTTGGTTGGCCTTCGAGATAGAAAGGCTGCAAAAGAAGCACATGCAAGACATGACATGAGTTTGTGTCGCTCTTTCTTAGCACAAAGATTGGAGGGCATGACATGAGACAAAAGAGTGACCACTACCTTTACAACTGGATCATGTTTCTGTTCAGAAATTGACTCAGAGGGAACGTGCTCGTTTTTCACTGTCTCAACCTTTTTCTTCTCAGAATGCTGTGATATTGGTGATGAAGCATCAGATAGGTAAATTGCTCCAACTTTTGAGGCAGGAACGCTGTCAAGAACAGGGGATTCTGGTTTAGAACCTGGCTTATTTTTCCTGTCTAACTTTGACGGAGGAGGGGCACCTACAAATGCAATTACAATGGACAAGAATCACAAACATATTTATTCATCGGCATGTGAGAGATCTTCATCAACCACCCGTTCATCAAGTCAAGGACCAACTTTTATACCTCTAAAACCACTCTAGTGCCTATACATCTCTAGTTTCATAGTTTTCTGTCATATGAATTTTCTTATAAATGTGGATACCCGAGCTAAATCAAACACACCATATATACACAATAATATTTGTTACCATCTGAATACTTTATAAATTTATAAGAATTCAAATTAATAGAAATATTTTTAGATTACTAAAATTAAATTTTATCATATTCACGTGAACCAACAGTATTTGTGAACTCAGTAATCTATTTATAAGTTTGTTTAACAGAACATGAATCCTATAATGTTTTGTCAAAGTAACAGACTCATTAAATAGTCAAACAATATGGGTAGAGTTAAATCCATGTTCTTAAGATGTTACATGATCGAAAGATGTCTAAATTTATCCCTATTTAGATAGATGACTAATATAATTGGGTATAAGATGAAAAGAGCGAAAGAGGGTACCAGAATCCGATAATCTTTTGTAACAGTTGTCATCACACTGGTGGTAAGGATTAGATGCTTTAGAACAACCTGAGTAAGATCGTTTTTGCTTATTAACCTTTTTCCCAAGCTCACCATCTGTCACACTTCGACCATAACCTTAGGCCACAAAATTACAAGTTTGGAGCGATATTAGCATCCATGCATAACTAAATTTAGCAGAATGGTTCCAAAATACATATAGAATACGAAGAGAAAACAACTAACCTGAATTAATCTTCATTTTACTTGTGTGTGTGGTCTTGGTTTGGTTGGTGGGTTGGGAGCAAGCTTGGGTGCATTGATGGTAAGGATTAGAGCGATTAGCACAGTTAGATGCCATCTGCTTCTGACTTGATTCACCAAACAAAAATCAAAATTAGTATTGAGGTGCGTGTAAATTTAAGAATCACAAAACAACAATGGGGTTGGCGCGGATCAACATGAAGAATGCATCATCTATTTATTGATTGGTCCATTCCTAATAAACTTTTGGACTTTCTTTGTTTGACCAAATTAAATTCCATAATGACGTGTATTGATTTTTGAATGTGTTCGGTTACAATAAAATTCTAACACCTATTTATATATTGTGTCAAAGTCTTGTCTTCTAGACACTCGCGCGCCACCAACGACCATTATTTATGGCTCCGCATTCTACACAACTTTTCGACATAAAAACAGATGATTAAAATTAATAAAGGTTTAATTATGCTTTCGTTGTTTAATTTTAAATGATTTTTTTAAATCTTTAAAAACATTCTGAAAATTAGTCTTCTGACAATCACAATTATTTTTGTAAGACTTCAACTTCATTTTATAAAATTAGTCTTAAATCACAACTATTTACTGTATTTATGATTGATAAGTGAAGATACATTTCTTCACTCATCAAATTTATCTTATTTTTAGAAACAAATAGAACTCGTGCTTATTTGTATGAACACAGTGAGATCAATAGGAAACTTTGTTTTATGGCTCGTTCACTTAACTAATTCTTTTTTTAAAGAAAGCAAAATTTGTAGCCCCTTTCTCGAACATGATATTTTCATAATCAACAGATTTTTATACCTAAATTAATAATTCTTATTTTATTTTTCATCTTTTCTTTTATTTTATAAATATAAAAGTTTATTTTTACAAAAATATATTATCTTTATCTTTAAAAGTGAGTTGTGAAATATTTGAGGAAATTGCTAAAATTTTATTTTCCTTTTTATTTATTTAGAATGAAGAAAATGAGAGATTTTAAAAGCTAAAAAAAATAAAAGTATGGTTAGTTAAATTAAAATAAGAAAATTAACGTTTAGGAATTAAATTCATTTAAAATTTTAAGAATTATTTTTTAATTTTATTCGTTTCTGAAGATTTGTTTCAAATACTGCACACCATTATCATTTGAATGATTAAATTGATAATTTATTTTGAATAAATAATACAATATTATTAAGTAAAATAGATTTGGTCTCTAAATTTCAGCATGATAATTGATAAAATCATAGGTTTTATTATACTTTTAATTTTAAAATTTATAATAAACCCAATTTTGATATTTCACATTTTGAAAAAAATCATTTTCATTCTTAAACTTTTTTTGAAAAAAAAATATAATTTCAATCTCTAAACATTGAATTTGAAAGATTAAAAATAACTTTAAAAAACATAACAGCCCTTCAATTTTTTTGTGTTTTGGAGCTAAAACCTTATTTTGTAAATTTAAGAGACTCAAATATTTTCTTAAATAAGAGAGACCAGATTCGGATTTAGCCTAAATTTCAAAAACTGCAAAAATAATCAAACCAATGTAATTTTTATGTGAAACTTGCTATTAAGGTAAATTTTTCCAACATAAAATTATTTCACTTTAAAAATAATTTTGTAATCAATTTTATTTAAAATTAAATTTAAAACGCTCACCTAGATATACTAAAGTTAGGCATTCGGTCTTCAAAACAACTATTTTTGACAGAAATATATTGGTTTTACTTGTTTACATAATTTAACTTTTTAAAATTAGTATTCTTACATCTCTTTCGTTTTTATTTCTCTAAATATTTTCATTTTTGAGAAAATTATCAGAAATGAAAAGTAAAAGTTTCATAATTTTATTTTAGATGAAAAGTGTTTGATTTTGACAAGTCTGCATTCCGCAAAATGCAAAGATGAAATATTTTAAGGGAAAAAGCTACGATATTATTACTCTTACCTTAATTGACTTTGTTATATTTTTCTGTCCAGTACTATTTCTTTATTCTTATTATATTTTTTAAAATAACAATTTGTGTTGTTTAAAACTAATATATATAAATTTTTATTTATTTTTACATTTTAAAAACTTTTTGAGACCATTCTTAACCTGTTCAAATAAAAGTTTTCTCATTAACAGAGAATGATTTTATTATTCTTCTAAATAACAGTATTCAAATAAAACATATTAACTTATGGTAATTTAATAAATGAAGCTCAAATGTTAAATAAATGTATAAGTGGTTGTTCATAACTTTCCATATATAAGATCAAATTAATGATTTTAACAAATTATTTGGATTACCAGTAAGTAGTTATTACTTGTAGCCCATTTTAATTAGCACATATGTTACTATTTACACTCTCTTATTACAAATATTTTCTCCAAATTCAAGAGGGGTCAAATATAAAAAATTTACACAATTAGTAAAAGAAAATAATCTTAATTACGATAATGAAAATAATTATTATAAAAATTAATAAATTTATCATACATAACAATATACGTATTAAAAACCTTATGGAAAATTTTAATTGATGGATTATAATTATATTTATAAAATATTTATTAAAATTGTCAACCATGAGTCAGAGTATTGATTGTATTAATAACTATATACATGGAAAATATATTAAATGATATATTTTTATTATATCATTTAGATCCTGTAGCTAATTATCAAAGTTATATATTATTTGCTATTACTACTATGTGTATAATTATGTTTTAAATCGTTTTTCTAAATAAGTTTTTTTTAACATAAAATACACAATGCCAGAATACAGATATATGCCTTTTTAATCAGACAAACATATCTCTAAAGAGTGAGTATTCAGCATAAAAATTGAGTATATTTTTATTATCACACAAAAATACTAACCAAGTATACAATGTTACACCTCTAGTTAAGAAAAGGACGTTAGCATTGTATTTTAATTTGTAGAAACATTTATCTTTTTAGATGTAATATTGTATTTCGATTTTAACATAGTTATAATATTTGTATGCTTTGTAGTTTTGTTAAAAACACTCACCATGTAAAATGCACATGCTGAAATATTAATAAATAATAAATATAAATATACGAAATTAATGAATCCATATATATAAATAAATATACAAAAAGTAGTTTGATATTGATAGAGAATAAATTTGTTGGATTATATGTTAAGGACATTTTTAAAACGTTTAATATGTAAGATTATAAGATGACATTAGTGTTATGCATCACCTTTTTTGGAGAAATTAATTAACTATCTTTTTTGAGTTTTATGTCACATTTTTTTTAGTTTATTAAAAATAAATGTTACATTCTGATTTAAAAATAAAATATATTCATTTCGAATACCATTTTTATTGTATTATTTACATATACGTTTAGTGTGGTAATTATAATCAATATATATATATATATTAATAGGTTGAATGATATTATTATTTTTATTGTATTATTTAAATATACATT
>Ga0123340_1001258_pt1 | contig 20597 bp, 11 predicted proteins | sample SirMexnodulemix_FD_89961 | JGI IMG/M metagenome (GOLD analysis project Ga0123340, IMG submission 89961) | Root nodule microbial communities of legume samples collected from Mexico - Siratro Mexico nodule mix | ecosystem: Host-associated > Plants > Roots > Nodule | place: Mexico: Nepantla... | reverse complement strand
TTCTTAAATAATTTTTCTGTTGCTTATAATAAACATTCGTGAATGTGGTTGTTGAGTATTTCTATGACTATAATTTATCATAAATATATTAAAAATAAAATAAAAAATTGTATTTTGTATTTCTAAGTGTAATATTATTGATTTATATATATATATATGGAAAAAAATTAAATTCATGAATATAATAAGAATTATAAAAGAATAATATATTTTTTATTTAGTCATTTTATTATAAAATATTTAACAGTTTTACAAAAACAAAAGGTGCAAAAATTATTCAAACTGAAGCACAAAACAATAATTTAGTTTAATATAATTTTATACTAAATCCAAATCAAATTGCAATTAGTTTTTATGTTCGCGAACTACAAAGACCCTAACATATCTACAATGACCTTAAAAATATATAAAAACGCTTTCATTTAATCTTATATGTATGCCTATGTCACTACCCTAGCTCATTTAACGCTGTAGTGAAACAATAAATCACGTCACTTTTATGTAACAACCTAAAGGAATTTTATTCATAATGAGTGATTCATGTGTAATATTAAAACATGGAAAGAGTGGAAATTGCTAATACTATGTAACAAAAATTTAACGTAATAAAATAATAATATTGTGATAGGTGATAGGAAAATTAGATAGGTGTAGGCTAAGTGCAGAGTGTGACGCTCACTTTAAAGCGGGTGCGTCTTACAACTTGACTTTACGGGATCCGTTAAGAAAAACTTTATTTATTAATTAGCAAATATTGTTAATTCCTTGAAGAAAAAAACATAAAGTGGCTAAATACACTGCATGTTCTAATCTAATATTTTGAATTAATAATTAATAAAATAAAAGCAGATAATGCTAATTCATGGCACTGTTACGAAAGTAATCATACCAAAATCACAATCACAGTTGTTTTTTTGTGACGTGGACGACCTTTTATGAATCGCGAAAACGACATTTTTTATTTATTTTTATTTTTTATTTTTTATTTATCATCTATTAAAATATCACCACCGACAGCGGAAGCTGCCCATGTGGCATAAAAGTCGTAACAAATATTCTAATAAAAAGACCAAAAATAAAATAAGAGGAAACCAACGTGACGTTATGCCAATTATTAATTTAATTTTGCTTTCGCAATTAATTAAAATAACAAAAGTAATTACGTTGCTCCACAAGAAAAGACATGTTTTGCATTATATCCATGTTCAGTACTGTTTTACTCAATTACCTATTTTCATAATACAATTCATTACCTTACCCGTTTAGGATAATGTAGTTTTTACTAACAAAATTAATTAGATTACCCGAATAGGTAAAATAATTATAGAATTAAATAATATTTATTATACTGAGTAAGTATTTTAAAACATTAAAAGTTTTATTTTTTCAAAATATTATATACTCATAGTTTACCACCCACCCAACATGCAAATCAACGTACAAGCAATTATTATAACTTATTAAATTAAATTAAATTAAATATACAACTGTATCAATTAAATCAAGTAATAAATATATAATGACATTAAATATTTAAAAACACGTCTTTCTATAGTAAAGAATGAGTGTATTATTTTGAGAAAAATATTTAAAATTTTATGTTATTTTTGATTTAATTTCCTTAACTTATATATTTTTAAGTCATGTTTTTTAAGAAAAAATAAGCCGTGCACTAATGATATAAACTGATTTGATATTATTATTGCTGTTGTTAATTTGTTAATTGAATTTTATAATATCTATGTCAGAAAAAAATCATGTTAATTTCTTATTAGTTAACTGCCTAAGAAATTTTACAACATAAAATAGACATTAATCTCTAATTATAATTACAATAATACAATAACATAATGCAATGATCCAAAGCAGGAGAAAAAAACAGTGAGTAAGAATTTTAGGGTTTCGAAAGCAATAATTAATGTTTTTTTTTCTTCGTCAAGAAGTACAGCTGGAAATTATGTGTAATATGTGTATTGACTTGAAGTCAGAAGAGAAAAGTTGAAAAAAAAACATTGTGAAGGACAATTATGAATGGGTTGGCTAACACACGTTACTGGTTAAGAATTAAACACAAATTATAACTTAAAGTTAAGAAATTAAGTGAAGCCAATGGACCCAAAGTCAATCAAATATATAGATCTAACCCAACCCTTCTACCACACACAATATACCAAAATTATTATATAATAATACAAATGTATGCATTATGGTCACAAACTCCAAATACCAACCTACTTTAATTACCTTGTGGAACACTCATTTTGGTTATCAAATTTTCTTTCTTTCATTTCTTTTTTTTTTCTTCTTTCAATAAATCATTACTCTTGTTTGAATTAGTCTTTCTCAAATCCTTTGATACATAAAATGAATTGTTAAATTACGTAATTATGTTTATTTAATAGTTCATTACCGATAGATGATAAAATTAATTTTTGACTCCTTTACAAACTATTATTATATCAGCCACGAGTATGATTTTATTGAATTTATTATATAAGCAAAATATAAATGTAAAATAATGTTGTTAAGTAGTGAAGTGTGTGTCTGTTGATATTTATTTTATTTTACTTGAAAATATATTTATGCTTCCCACTTTTTCTCATGTAAAACAACATTGTTGTTGTTGTTGTGTTATTAAAAATGTTAAATAGAATGTCAAGAAACAAAAGAGATTTGTGGGAACCTTTCAGCTTTATCTCAATTAGAATTTGGGGTATTTTATAATGCCAATAGAAAATAAGTTAGAAATCATTTAAATATATTTTTTAGAGTAGCTTTTATAAAATTCAATAATTTTATTATATACGTTATAATTTATAATTGAATGATAAAGAAGGATATGTTATACTTAGATACTTAAAATATTTAACAATAGATATTGTACATTCGATCAAGAACAATATGCATTGGAAAGTAAATTGAAGACATAAATATAACATTTTCTAATTACAAATGAAAATTATAAGATGAAAACTTATTTGTAAGGAAAAAAAAAATCTTCATTTTAAAAAATGTACTAAGAACTTTCTTTTGCTTTTGTGAGAAAATAATATGACTTATAAACACATTTTCAACCTTGTATTTCAGATCCCAAAGCAAGAGTTTACTTGCTTCATGAGTCAGCTTTGAAGATAAAGCGTGGAATTATTTTTTAAGAAAAAAAATAAGTAATTAAATGAAAGCACATTGTATATATTTTTGTTAAATAACTTGCTTAACATTGTTTAATATTCACTGTTATAATTTAAAATGTGCTGGAGTTGGTATTTGATTTCAGTAAAACGAAAATGTCAACTATAGAGTGTTGCATTTCTGGTTTGTGTTAATCGCACTTAAAGGCTTATTGTTTTTGTTTCAAGTTGCAGTAATTTAATTAATTTTTTTTTCGTTTGATAGCAATTAGGTTAATTTTCTTCTCACTGCACATGCCCATTTCTCTATTGCATTATGTTGAATGGAATAAAAAGGTTGACATGTTCCTCTTGTCGAAATGGTATGTAAGGGGTCAATAAACTATTGCCATGCCTCATTTTATTAATATTCGGCATTCTATGATTTGATGTAATGTGATATATTTTATACTTTACAGTTTCTATGATCTCAAAGATGACACTATAGTAAATGTAAGTTTGAAAATTGATAAAATAAATAATAATGAGCATATGAAACATGATCCATAGCTTGTGCAAGAAAAAAAAAATAGTAGTAGTCAAATAGAATTACCCAATAATTAAAGTTAAAATGATTCTTATGGTTAAGGAGTTCAGATTATTATATATTCGAAACATGATTTGTTGAAGGTGTTTGGTGTGAAAAAAAAATTCTACATTTTTTTTTTGTTGTGCATGGTTGATGAATTGATTCTATTTTATTCGTACTTGTATTATTTATTTGGAAGATTGTGATTCTTGTAGATTTAGCTCAATGCAAGTTGAACTTTCTGTTTTTCATTGCCCTTTCAAAGTGACACAAATGTTGCATCCAAACAGTTCAATACTTGAACTTAATCAATGTAATATGTTATTGTTTTTTCTTTAATTATTAGATCATCAAAGTGAAAATAATTAAAATTACTAGCACAAACCACTAAAGAAATTAAAAAAAAAAATAGTTACATAGTTACATGGTGTGTGAAAGGTTTATTTAGTGAAGAAAAACTACACCATAAACGTGATTAAAGTAGATAATAAATTAATGATATTAATGGACACAGGTATAAATTGATGATTAGGAAAAGGTTCATAAACCATTGAATGCAAAACCGAAAAGAGGGTTCAAAGAGCTTAATGCGGTACTGAACATCTGAAGTGAAAGGACTCAGCTCAAAGAAGGTCGTTTACATTCATAACATAGACAAAACACTATCTTCTAGGACAAAGGTATATCAGAACAAACTTACAAAATTATGGAAAATCTTGTTTAAATTTTTGAAATTTTGTTTTTTTTTTAACTTACAAGAGACGTTTCACAATTAAATTTAAGAATACTTTCTATTCAGCAAAAAAAAAAAACATTTAATGAGTTTCGATGAGTTATTTCATCTTAAGTTAATTAAAAATATTAATTAAATCTATTAAATTTAGGATGAAAAAATTATAATTACAAAACATTGCAATCTTTACATTCAAGGAGACTAATCAAAAAACTTCCGTTTATAGGCTTTACTATTTATTGACATAAATTATATAATGAACAATTATTTAATACTTTTTTTTACATTGCAAAAGAGTTAAGTTAAAACATTTACATTAATACAAAGGTGGGTAAAAGCATACAATTAAGATAAACAAACTATTAAACTATATAACGTATACTGTGGGTGTTATAATCTACAATAAATCATTTAAAATGCAGTTTCTTAATTTTGGAGTAAATAATTTTGGTAACACATACTTTGACTCTTGATACCACAAACATACACAAATCCAATTCCATCATGTGTAGAGAGAGAGAGTTTTGTTTTGTTGTGTTGTGTTGAGTGTATAGTTGTAAAGAAAGAGCCGCGTGAGATGATCCTACTTGCCAGTTCCTTGCCAACCCTTTTCTCTCTCTTTCCAATCTTAACAAATGCCAGTCAATTCTGATCTAACCCCAAAATTAAATTAAATAATATTAATATTAATTAGAAAAAAAATTAAAGAGGCAGGGTTTTCCGATTTTAACACACACACCTTCGCCGACGAAAATTTAACCTTTTTTTTAGTTTTTTATGCAAATTACACATTAATGTAAGAAACCCAAAAAAAAAAAAAAAATTTCGCTTTAGCATTATTCACCAAACTCCGGTGGGTCACAGCCATAGCCACCACCACCCCAACCTGGCCCCACCTACCACCTCACTCTTTACTAACTCTTACTCCTAACTCCTTCATTTTTTTCATTTTTATTTTTTGTTTTTTATTATAATTTCGGTGTGTGTGTGTTTTTTTCCTCTTTTTAATAATCCCAGCTTTGATTGTTTTTTCTCTCGATCTCTCTGTCTCTCTGTCCCCCCCTCCAACTCTCTCCCTCTTATGTTGTATCTCCTTCTCTCTTACGCGTCTTCATTTCCACTCACACACACTCTCTCTCTCTCTATCTTCTTCTCAGCACTTTCTCTCTCTAAAAGCATTGGCATAGATTAGGACCAGCCGACGGTGGCTATCTTCTGAAGGAATCAAAGTGCACACTGCACGCACAACCCCAACACAGCTCTCTCCTTCTCTCTCTATCTTTATCTCGCTCTATTTAAAAGAAAAGGAATTGCATTTTGGTGTTTTTTTTGTATTTTTGCCCGCAATTGGGAATTACGTGTGCGGGGAAAAGGAGTGATTTTGGATCCGGTTTTGGGTTTTGGTTTTGTGTGGGGGAAGTGGGTGTGATGTGGGGGTGTTGAGCAATGCAAGAGTGGATCTTTTTCTTCTGAAGCGAAGAGGGGTTGTGTGGATTTGAAGAAGGACTAGAAGACTTGTGAGTTCAAGAGACAGTTATGCACACCGGAGGTAGACTCGTTGCTGGTTCCCACAACAGGAACGAGTTTGTGCTCATCAATGCCGATGAGAATGGAAGGGTAATCTCTGTCTATGTCTGTTTTCATTCATTTCATATAAACTGTATAGGGTTTTTAGGACTTTATGGTACTTGTATTTTTGTGTGTTTTTTTCTCTCTCCCGATCTCATTTTCTCCCCCTAAAGTGTCCACCTTTCGTGTGTCGGTGGTCTCTTGGAACTGTTTAATGCCGCGTCTGAGGTTTTCTTGTTCTTATTTCAAGCTACTAGTTTATGGAGAGGGGTTTTTGGAGATGAACCTCAGATTTAATTGATCGTGGTGTGGTTTGAGGGTAGACCTTTTGAATGTGTCTACAATGTGTGAACATTTGTGCCGATTGTGTGTTTCTCTCCTAATATTAGTTGAGGATTAGTTGATTAGTGGTGGTGAATAATTGTCAATTGAATTTGATATTGATGTGGTTTGCTTTGAAAAGATCAATGTTCTGTATTTGAATAAACCTGTCTCTTTAACTTTGACTTGGATTTGTACAACGTTTTAGTTGGGTAGGATTTCGTCAAGTGCTAATGTCACTGAACTCTTTTTGTGGTTTGTTTCTGCTCAGATTAAGTCTGTCCGAGAGCTGAGTGGACAGATATGTCAGATTTGTGGGGATGAGATAGAGGTCACTGTTGATGGGGAGCCCTTTGTTGCTTGCAATGAGTGTGCTTTCCCAGTTTGCCGGCCTTGCTATGAGTACGAAAGGCGCGAGGGAAATCAGGCTTGTCCTCAGTGTAAGACCAGATACAAACGTATCAAAGGTGAGATTGGTTTGTTTTCCTTTCCTTGATTCTGGTATATTGTTTCTGTTGTTGAATTTTTCTTACAACACTACCGATGAATGAATTGTAGGTAGTCCCAGGGTTGAAGGTGATGAAGATGAAGATGATACTGATGATTTGGATAATGAGTTTGATTATGGTGATCTTGATGCTTTGGGCACACAGCCCATGTCGGAATCCATGTTTTCTGGACGTCTTAACACTGGGCGAGGTGCTAACCACGCATCTGGCATTGGGACAAACTTGGAACATGGCTCAGCCCCTCTCAATTCTGAAATTCCGCTCCTAACTTACGGGGAGGAGGTAGTTTATCTTTGAATTTCCCATTTGGCGGGTCTGATTCACTTTCTAGTGGGGATCACTTCACACTGGGAACTGACTAATGAATTACCGTTTTGATCATTTATAGGATCCTGAGATATCTTCTGATAGACATGCTCTAATCGTTCCACCATATATGAATCATGGGAATAGAGTCCATCCAATGCCTTATAGCGATCCATCTATTCCATGTAAGTGCTGTACAAGTGTCTACTTCTGCATTGTTAAATTGTCTTGTCTGTACATATTGTCAACTGGTGCTTCTCTTGTTATATAGTGCAACCCAGACCTATGGTGCCCAAGAAAGATATTGCTGTGTATGGGTATGGAAGTGTGGCTTGGAAAGACCGCTTGGAAGAATGGAAGAAAAGACAAAGTGAAAAACTTCGGGTGGTGAAGCATGAAGGGAGCAACGATGGAGGTTTTGGTGATGACTTTGAGGATGCTGATTTGCCCATGTAACTCTTCAACTCAATATTTTTATTTGCCTTATTTAAGTTTCTTATTATGCTACATAGTTGGAGTGGATACTAGAGCACCTCTTTTTAACATCAAACCCAATCCTGTTTGCGTTTGGAAGACATTAAGACTCAAAATCAATATAAGCAGTTGTTGGATTCATGCATACGTTATAGGCATGCAATCTGCTGTTGTTTTACTTGTGTGGTGTTGCAGTGTATGTGTGTGCACTTGGGGAAACAGAATGCAAGTTTGACTAAATAGAATAATTACATTTCTCTAGTTCTGTGCCATACATTTTTGCATTGTGTATTAATCTTTTTTTATCAATATCTTGTGTAACAGGATGGATGAAGGCAGGCAACCACTTTCTCGGAAGCTACCCATCCCTTCAAGCAAGATAAATCCTTACAGAATGATTATAGTACTCCGTCTTGTAATCCTTGGGCTTTTTTTCCATTATAGAATTCTCCATCCAGTTAATGATGCATATGGCTTGTGGTTGACCTCGGTCATCTGTGAAATATGGTTTGCTGCATCATGGATAATGGATCAGTTTCCAAAATGGTACCCAATACAGCGTGAAACATACCTTGATCGCTTGTCACTCAGGTAATTGTGCTTACCTACCACTTCTGGTGATTTTTTTCATTCCATGATTTGCATTTATTCTACCCAAGTGTATCTCATTCTATGATTTCATGTTCAAAATTCTAGTTGCTCAAGATTGGTTTTCAACATTGCCGCAGGTATGAAAAAGAAGGCAAGCCATCTGAGCTGTCCAATATAGACGTCTTTGTCAGTACTGTTGATCCAATGAAAGAACCTCCATTGATTACAGCAAACACTGTTCTATCTATCCTTGCTGTCGATTATCCGGTTGACAAAGTGGCATGCTATGTCTCAGATGACGGTGCTGCTATGCTTACATTTGAAGCATTGTCTGAGACATCTGAATTTGCTAGGAGATGGGTTCCATTTGTTAAGAAATACAATATTGAGCCACGGGCACCAGAGTGGTATTTTGGTCAGAAGATGGACTATCTGAAAAACAAAGTTCATCCAGCATTTGTCAGGGAAAGGAGAGCAATGAAGGTGTCAACCTTTTCTTTTACGAGATTTTTGCTTTTTGTGCTGAAAGATGCAAGCATTTGACTCTGCTACTGATCATTTTTATTTTGGTTCTTACAGAGAGATTATGAAGAATTTAAGGTGAGGATTAACAGTTTGGTGGCAACAGCACAGAAGGTTCCTGAGGATGGATGGACCATGCAAGATGGAACTCCCTGGCCTGGCAATAATGTGAGGGATCATCCTGGCATGATTCAGGTGAGAAGATATATCAGTCTATAACAGACACCAGAAATAGTTTTTGCATACGATGTTTGTTGGGTTTCTGGTGAGATGATGTTCCCCGTGTTTAAACAAATTCCTCTGCATGATGCTCAAACTAATTTAAATCATTACATAATGCATTGCAAGTAGACTTGTTTATGCCACCATCCTGCTTTGGCTAGAGAATTTGAATCGTAGTTGCCACATTTCACTGACTTCTGATATAGAAATGCTGACTTTCTTTCTTATTTTACAGGTCTTCCTTGGCCACGATGGTGTTCGTGATGTTGAAGGAAACGAGCTTCCTCGCTTGGTCTATGTTTCTCGAGAAAAGAGGCCAGGCTTTGATCACCACAAAAAGGCTGGGGCAATGAATGCTCTGGTAAGTATCGAGTCACTTTTATTTTGGTTCAGCCTCAACCGTGGTCAGTTTACCTTAATAACTAATGTTGTGATGATAACTATTTGAAGATGAGAGCGTCAGCAATTATCACAAATGCACCCTATCTTCTGAATGTTGATTGTGATCACTACATAAACAATAGCAAGGCACTTAGAGAAGCTATGTGTTTTATGATGGACCCTCAACTTGGGAAAAAGATTTGCTATGTGCAATTTCCTCAAAGATTTGATGGAATTGATAGACATGATAGATACTCAAACAGAAATGTTGTATTTTTCGATGTAAGTTTTGTCTTCCCCTTTTTGGCCTGTTCGAGTGTTTTCCTTTCAGTCCTTTAATACCAAAGTTGCTAACTCACCAATTGAAAACAGATCAACATGAAAGGATTGGATGGGATCCAAGGTCCAATATATGTCGGAACTGGATGTGTTTTCAGAAGGCATGCACTATATGGATACGATGCACCCGCCAAGAAGAAACCACCGAGCAAAACTTGTAACTGTTGGCCAAAGTGGTGCTGCCTGTGTTGCGGCTCTAGAAAGAAAAAGAATGCCAACACTAAGAAGGAGAAAAAGCGTAAGGTGAAGCACAGTGAAGCATCAAAGCAGATACATGCACTTGAAAATATTGAGGCAGGGAATGAAGGTTAGAATTTTGAACCATGTGGCTGTCTTTACAAAAAAAATGCATACTGTGAGAAATATGCTTAATAATAATACTATATAAATTCTTTTCAGGAGCCAATAACGAGAAGACATCCAGTTTGACTCAAACAAAGTTGGAGAAGAGGTTTGGACAGTCTCCAGTATTTGTAGCATCGACACTTTTGGAACATGGTGGTGTTCCGCACGGTGTGAGTCCTGCATCACTTTTAAAAGAAGCCATCCAAGTTATCAGTTGTGGTTATGAAGACAAAACTGAATGGGGAAAGGAAGTAAGTATTAAACAAATCAATTTGTTTGGTTAATTCTTTTTGAAAAATTAATCTCGTCTTATGCGTATTCGTCGCGCTCATAATCGTTGGCATGTTATCAGGTTGGATGGATATATGGTTCTGTGACAGAGGATATCTTGACTGGATTTAAAATGCACTGCCATGGTTGGCGGTCTGTGTATTGCATCCCCAAGCTCCCTGCATTCAAGGGGTCAGCACCTATCAATCTTTCAGATCGTCTGCACCAAGTTCTTCGGTGGGCCCTTGGGTCTGTTGAGATCTTTTTCAGCAGGCATTGTCCAATCTGGTATGGCTATGGTGGTGGCTTGAAATTTTTGGAACGATTTTCCTACATAAACTCAGTCGTATATCCCTGGACTTCTCTCCCATTGCTTGTCTACTGTACTCTACCTGCCATATGCCTTCTGACTGGAAAGTTTATTGTACCTGAGGTATGCTTTAATGCTCTATCTAATATTCTAGCTTATATTTTTTCCTTCCCCATCTAAGGAATTAAAAAGCAAGAAATTGTAGTTTCTGGGTTATTGAGATTCATATTTGTCAGGTCAAATGGATGTTTAAGTTTCATTTACAATTTGAAAGGTAGTAACTTTTGGTAAGAACTGTTTGATGGAAAATCGAGAGTAGATTTCAACTGCATACATGCATATAAATCATAATCTCAGCGTTTCTACCATCTGGGAACTATTTTTGGAGGTTATTGGCATTGCATGTTACTATGTGATTTGTGTTTGTTCCTATAATTTGAAGCACTTAAAAGCCATAGAATTGGTTCCTGACGTGAAATGTTCCGTGTGAAATGCAGATTAGCAACTATGCCAGTCTTGTGTTCATGGCCCTCTTCATATCCATTGCAGCAACTGGCATCCTTGAGATGCAATGGGGCGGCGTCTCCATAGACGACTGGTGGAGGAACGAACAGTTTTGGGTGATAGGAGGCGCTTCTTCCCATCTTTTTGCCTTATTTCAGGGTTTACTGAAGGTGTTGGCTGGTGTGAACACAAACTTCACTGTGACCTCAAAAGCAGCTGATGATGGAGAATTCTCAGAACTGTACATCTTCAAGTGGACATCACTCTTGATCCCTCCAACGACTTTGCTGATCATAAACATTGTTGGGGTGGTTGTTGGGATCTCAGATGCCATCAACAATGGGTATGACTCATGGGGACCTCTGTTTGGGAGATTGTTCTTTGCCTTGTGGGTGATCATCCATCTCTACCCCTTCCTCAAGGGGTTGCTTGGAAAGCAAGACAGGATGCCAACCATCATATTGGTTTGGTCAATCCTTCTGGCCTCTATCTTGACTCTGATGTGGGTCAGAATCAACCCATTTGTGTCAAGAGATGGCCCTGTGTTAGAAATTTGTGGATTGAATTGTGATGAGTCGTGAATAAAGAAAAAGGGTGGTGTTAGTTATTTTTGAGGTACACTGATGTCGAAGAAACAGTGGTTGGAATATGCAACGAGGTTGTTGAGAAAGTTGCAAGAATTTTCGGATGAAAGTTTTTATTTTTCGGGTGTGTAGATGAGATAAAAAAGAGGAAGGGGAGGGAGGGGCTGACACATTGTTACCTTGTAATAGGGGTTTTTCATTTATTCTTTCATTATATTTTCTGTGGGTTTTAGTGTTATTCTCTTTCCAGTTTCATGTATTATAAGAAAGAGGCATTGAATGATAAATTATTCCCTCTCCAAAATGGGGGATCTGCAGTCTCAACAATTAGCTGTCATATTTTCATTTGTTCTTGTTTAAACCTTTGCTCATTTGTAATACCGTCAACTATGGATATTCTTATTCTTATTCCTCAGATGTCTCTTTTTCTGTTATATTATTATTCAACATTCACCAATCTCTGTCTTTGCACTGCAAACTTCTTCATCAAACATGTCTCCTGGATTTTATTTTAGATTATTTGAGTTTTCTTGTCTGAATGAAGTATTTTGATTATTACTCAACAATATCAATTCTTATTAACACTTAACCAAATTTTACTTGCATCAGTTCAGAAATATTTTCGTTGACAATGATGAAAATAGTTTTGATTATCATCAATTAAAAATAGCTGGTTGAGAAAATGTTGGTTGCCATCAAATGAAAAATAGTTAATAGTTATAATAATTTTGTCGGTGCAAAAATTTTATTTAACTTTTATAGAGAAATACTTTTTAATAACATTGTGATGAATGTTTGAAAAAAATTAAAGCAATTTACTAGTGGAAGATACATTCAATCGAAATCAAATAACAAAAATTGTATTTCGCATCAATAGAGAAAGATTATTAATGTTAGCTTAGAAAATCCTAATTAAAGTTATCTAATAAATAATTATTTTGATTCAAGAAAAATTCTACCAGACATGATAAAAAGTAATAATGTCCATTGAAATCAAATCTAAGAGAGAGAAATATGAAAGATTTAAAACTCTTTAACTTCTAGGTAAAATTTAAAACTACTACTTTGAAGTAATTAAATTAATCGTATAAACTCTCTGAATTTTATACTCTTTTAAAATTTTATATTCAAACAAGCTTTAAATTCTGTATAAAACGAAAGCCTTTGCCGACACTGATAGTACGAAAGTTTGAAGTACAAAGATGGCAAATGAGTAGAAGAAAACAATTGTAGTTGTAACTAACACTAGGTTTTGAAGAGGTGAAAGAAAGTGAGAGAAAGCAAAGTACAGATACAGAGAACAAAGTGGTGAAAACGAGACCAAAGAAGTTTACTTTATATTTTTCATGTAAAGGAATGAAGAAATACATGAAAAAGTGAAAGTGAGTACCAAATAATCAATTTTATTCATAATCAATTCCACAAAATCATTTATTATGTTTACATTTGTTAGCTGTTTTTTAAAGTTAAAACATCACTTAATCAATTGTTATATAAATATCTGATTTTTTTTCAAATATTTTTATATAATAAATGAATAAAAATAAATAAGAATAATATAAAATATTTTCTCATCATTTCTTCACGCAAGCAATGAGTCTAAATGACAGGGTATAAATAAAAAAATGGCAAAATCTACTACTTTTTATTAATGGGAGAGAAATGTACTTGAAATCATTACTCCAATTATTGTTTTTGGCGACTACTTATTCGGCCCATAATGGGTTTGCATTCAAAATATTCACCCTAGTTTAGCCCGGAATAAAATTTAACATTTTGCAATTTACACTCCCGAAAATGCTATATCCAATCTCCCTTCCTTTACTTTTTTTTTTTTATCAAATATTTTATTTTATTATTTAAAGAATCTACAAGCTGTAACTGTATTCTTTACATTCTGGTTGTTAATCTTTCTTCCCTATTTCCTGTCTTCTCTCTATTGAAGCTACCAAAATTTTAATTTAGTTTTGCTTAATTGCAATTCAATGTATTGAATGTTATCATTTTAGTGAGTTGTTTGATTGAATCGCTCAATGAAACTTGTGAATTGTGCTTATTTTCCGAAAATGGTCAAGTTGTCATCTTGTTTATTTGAATTTGAAATCAATTCAAACCAATTGCAAATTCTAAGAGATTTTAGAACGACCGAATGTGGAAATATATAAGAATACCCTCAACTGGTCAAATTAAGTGTTGATTTACCCTGAATACTAATAGAATTGAAAACAGCTAATATTACATTCGATTCCCATTTTATTTTTATTTTCAGTTGAAGTATTTTTGTCAATAATCGTAAAAATATACCATAACCCTAAATCCTAAATCATAAATATTCTTCATTTTTTTTTAAATTGAATAAATTTTCAATATGAGTTTAAATTTTACAATAACTAGAAATAAGAAAATTAAACTAATATAAAAGATAACCTACAAATTTATTATTTAAAAATTTTGAGTTGAAAGTGGTCAGAATTTTTTAAATAAATGACTTAAATCTCGTTCAATCTCTATTGTTTTCTTCTGTATATTCTTTACGTGTTATACTATTTATAAGAACAATATAGCACATAATTTATAGGAACTAAAACACTAACGATAATATATACAAGGCGTACACAATTTGTAAAATTTGAAGGAGTTGATAGTGACGTGATAATTTACACAGTTGCTTTGCTTCCACGTTCCAAACGGTATATGCTTTATTCTCAAGGAAAGCGCGTGAGTGAATGAAAGAGAAAACAAAAAATTTTGAGGGCTTGTTCAGAAATTAACCTTTCATTATTTTAATGCAAAGAAAACAAAGTTTACCTAGTCAATGGTTTCACACAATCGAAACCTGAAGATTTGAGTCTTTAAAAATCCACATTTTCCATTTTTTGTTTCGCTTCCTTTCCAGAACATAAACAATTATTGTGTGAAAGTTTTTTTTAGCTAAATGTAAGTTTAAGTCTCAATAGAAATTACTGAGAAGAGAAACATATAAACATATGGAAGACCTAAAAACTTATTATGTTAAGATTTTAGGTTAAAAGTATTATTATAATCTTTTATATAGATTTTTTTGTTCATAATTGAAGTAATTAAGAGTTTGGATAAAGAAAGCAACCCTAACCGTCTTTTTCAGCAAGCTTATCTGTGAAGAAATGTGAAGTTTTCCAAGTGGACTCTTTCCTGAGAAAAATAAAACCATTTTTGTCTAGAAAAAAAAACTTATATGAATTGATAAATTCCACATTTCTCCATCAAATGTTCCAAATTCTAGAGAAGCAACGAATTAGCCCTATTTTAAAGTGGCTGATTCCTTGACTTGGGTCAACCCTAGCAGAGCTACGATAAAAAAGAGAAAGCCTCAAAACCGTTTTGGACTTTCACGCATTCAAACGAAACCCTTTAGAACAAGTTTGCTAATTTAAGTAACCGTCGGATTGCCGACCAAAAAGTCAAAGATGAGATCATAGAGAGCAATCCAACGGTCAAAGATGCATTAAAGAAATTATGGGAAAAGTGAAAGAGTATAAGAATGTCAGGTTCATAGAACCAACCCCGTGGTTTCTGTCTAGGTGCTCTCGTTTTTTTCTAAATTAAAACTCACACAACACGTACCCACAAAACACGCTAATATGATTTTTGTTGAGCTTCACAAAACACACGCATATGTATATAATTGTTAAGTGGGTTCAAAGTGTTGAAGACCAGAATCTGATGGCAGAAACACTTTCTCATTCTTCTTCATTGCGTAAGAGTAAGAGCATGAAGGATCAGAACAGCATTAGAGGAAGCAAGAGGAGCAGAAGCAAGGGTGACGAAAGTTTGAGTGATATTATAATGGCGAAAATACAAGAGATTTTCGGGAATGATGTTGAGGTTTATCCAACGAAGAAGCAAAGGAGATATCGATCTCTTGTGAGTATATACATGGTCACAAGGCCTGTTAATGCTGCAAATGACACAAGGGTGAAGGCATGAACGAGAAAGTAAAATTTGGAACTTGAGAAGTAGTTATGGTTTGGTTTTAATAATCGTTAACTGGGTCAGTCCCAGATTCTTGTTTGTAGAAAAGCTTCTCTCAACAACGGTGCTGCGTTCTGTCAGATTGCGCATATTAATGTACTAATCTATCTATAAATTGATGATATGCAAAGTATGTCTATCTTGATTGCGCGGTTCAATTTTTTTGTTTGCATTTCATTTTATCACATTTTAGTTCTCTAACGTGAATGTTTGACCTAATTTTGTAGCTTCTTCTGATAGTAATTTACTGTTTTTTTTTTTCTTTTCGTTTTGTGTGAGAGATTATAAATCTTGATGGAGCAAGTAAAGATTTGTGTGGTCTACACTCTCCACATGCAATATGGTGTGTATGTGAATGGAGAAAAGGTATGAAAGAATGAATGTGTAACACTTGGTAATTAAGGGTTCAGAAGTTTGGGTTATGAATAGTCCATGCATAGTGATGAAAGTTGACGGAGATAGACACTTGGTCGTGCTATTCTGAAGTGTAATTGGAACTTCTGTTCATTCTTCTACGAACATCCAATTGCTCCTCCATTTCATGCTTAAGCTTTGCAACTTCATCTTCCACAATCCAAACACCTTCTTCTTCAAAAATAATGCATCTTTAAGATAATTCACAGGAGAAATTCAACAGAAGATTCAACATCAATGAAATTGGTCAAACTCATATAAAAAATTATAACACTACATTCAATCTAAAACTTAAGTTTATAGTAGATAGTGTTATAATCCATTATATGGTTGATTGGTATCAAATATCTCTGATGAATCTCTCTTAGAAAACCTAAATGATTTGTTTTAGTTATGGATGAAGAGTTTCTATATCAAAAATCTCTGTGATAAAAGATTTAGGATAAACTTGTTCCGGTGAAGGACATTACGAATAGTTAGAAATATTTTTGCTGAAAAAAAGGAATGTATCAATATGAAAAAGGCATTTGAGAAAGAAATTAGTAATTGAGTTTCATATTAAATAAAAATGAAAAGATGAGAAGTTAATTTATATATATATATATAAAAAATCACAATCTAACACATTTGGCTGGTAAATCTCCTTGTACTATATTAATCAGCCATTGTTACACAAAAAACAAGCTGAATTATAGAACCAGATCTTCCATACATTTGCATCCATTCCCTATATACTGGTCACAAACGTATATACAATTGCTAATCATTAAATTATCCATCAATGTAATAACTGAATATTTCAGATGTTTGATTTTTCTGTTTTACGGAATTAATTTGGTTATTATTACATATCAAGATGAAAATTCAATAAGAATGAAAAATTAAAACGAGGTTGATGGATTTTTTAAAATAAAAATAAATTAACGAGATTATATGGAGATAAAATTGACTTAACTAAAAGATTTTTAATACACTAAATAAAAACACATTATGAAATAATTGATAAAGTAAGAAAAGAATAAATTTAAAATATTTAGATTACATGGCATTTATATATTTAGATTGTAAGTGTTGATATAGAAATTGAACACATCTTATACTTATTAGGATTAATAATCCCCAATAATAATCTAATAATAGTAAATAGGATATATTCTACATAAATACTATAAACTTCTTTAACGCCTACTATTATAACTAACATAAAATATATTATTACCACTTTAATTTTTTTGTGGTCTTTTATTCATTGTGTTGAATTTTCATTTTGAACTAGTACTCTCTATCCTTTATAATTGTTTATTTTATTTTAGCTTTAATAGCTTTTACTTTATAATATTAATTACATTTAGATTTAGATTTCCATTTATTTAGTTTTCAACAACTTCACTGCTTTCAAACTATTTGTATGTTCTTTTCAATTTTACAATGTGATATATTTCTTTTACATCACTTTACATTTATATGTATTTTTTTTAGAATTAGTGATCTACAAATCGAGTCAATTAATCTAATTTCAGATTCTTTTTCACATTGTCATTTAATGCAATTATTTTAATTAAACATTTTTTTAAATATCTAAAAGCTTTTTATCGTAAAAATTAATAAAACGATCAAATTTTATTTATATCTTTTTAATTATAATCTTCAATTTGTAATCTTTTCCTCTTTATCTCTTTTTCTTTTTTTTGATTTTTTTTAATTTTTTTCAAAATTACACTGTATAGAATAAAAATTAGATCTTTCAATATTTTATAAATAGATACAAATCTCATTTTATATAAAATTAAGTTAAACTTAAAATAAAATTCTTTATACACCTTACCAAATCATTACTATTTAATTACATTATGCTCCATCACAATCATAATTATTACATAATTGCAACAACAGTATTTAAAGGCAAACTTTATTGACGAAAGAGAGTCTCGAATTGATACAAAAGAAATGACATTTTACTAGATTTCATTATTTAAATAATTAAAAACATTAGAAGGAACATAAAAATATTTTATGGTATATATCCGTTCCATTTCATCCAATTTATATAATTATTTGATTATTTCTAATTCCACTCATATATCTCTTGACATAGCTTAAAAAGGGAAAATGAAGGTTTTTTCCTGTATTTATCTATAATTTTTTTAAATAGAACTTCTACTCTAATAAAGTTTCTAGTTAGATAATATTTATAAAGTTTAGTCATGTACTATTTAATGTCTATATCGGTATATATTTTCTCTGTTTTAACCTTTACATTTGCAAATTGCTCTTTTCTGCTCTTATACTAGCTCCTCAAATTTTATTTGAACCTTTACAATATTACCATCAACGTGGTTGACCGAGTAAAAACATAGCACAAACATGGAGCTAGTTTCGTTTTCTTATGTTTGTCCTTTATGTTTTAACTTCTAAATTTTATATTATTTTAAAGTTTTGATTTCTATATGTACACATTTCTTGCATAGTATTTGACACAGCAAGAGTAAAACTATGCATCAAGGGTTTGATTATCATATGTGTTAAAACATTTGATCTTCATCAATATATATTGTGGTCTTCTTACACACCAAAATTAAAACAAATACAACAATAAGTTACATACTACCCTACATTCTCTAGAAAGTGTTTAAAATTTACCCTATAATACAAGAAGATTTAAAAGTAGACCCACAAAATAAAAAAAAGAGTAAATATATGTTGGTTTTGGAAAAAAAAAAAGAGAACAGAATAGAAAGGTGAGAGGGGGAAATATGCTAACACACACTAAATCATTAAAATTGCTGGAACAGAATTAAAATGTAAAAGATTTCTACTCTAACATTTCTGTGCTAAATTTTTGTTGAACATAATTTCTAAACTTAATATAACTGAATCTTGAGAGTGGAGGGTGATTAATTATATGAAAATGGATTATGATAAATAGTTTTGAAATGCTAAAAATAGAAATAAATTTGAAGAAAAATTAGGAAGCATTGACGAGGGAGAGAGAAGAAACCGATGAGCAATCTCTTTCTACGACCTTCACCCTTCACGTGGTTGTCCTTAGCTATTCCATTACAACCTGTTTCATGTGCAAAATTCGGCTCATAACTATTGAAAATCATAGCCACAATCTCTGACTCATCTATTTATGTGTTCAAAGACAATTTAACTATAACTATTAAGATCTGCATTAGTTAATATCAAATTAAATAATTGAAATAGAAAACATATGAAAAATTGTATAATAAATTAAGGAGTTTTTCAAATAAAACAAATTAAAGAGTGAACAATAATGAAAATAGAAATCAGATTTTTTAGGTTACCTTAATAAGTAAGTGTTCTAATAATTTAGAATAAAGAAATATATAAAAACAAGGTCAAACATTATTATATACATATTCATTTTTATTTTATTTTCGTATGTAATATTTTTAAAAAATAATATTAATTATAATGTTTAGTCTATCAATTACAAGTAAAATTAAATTATCGATAAAATTTTATCTGTCGGTAAAATATCATTATCATGTCACTAAATTTATCGACAAAATTATCAATAGATTTACTCTAAATTTATCTGTAATTACATACGGATTCAGAAATCTATCAATAATTCATCAATAATTTTTATTTTTGTTAGAGTGATCAAAACTTTTCTTTAAAATAAAAATAGATTCGAGCAATATTTATAATTTTTGACAGATTCAAACAATATATACAAATACATATTTATTTATCATTCCTAATTCATTATACTTATTACAAAATAAAAAATATGATTAATATCATTCCTAATTCATTATACTTATTACAAAATGAAAAATATGATTAAGAAAATAGACGTGACACTGAGTAATGAAAGAATTCTATTATTCAAGAACAAAGAAATTGAAAATATATTTAAATTAATTTTAACCTCTAATTTTAAACGATGTAAAATTATTGAATCGTAAAGAAAAAAAAAATCTCTTGATAAAGACTAAGAAATATATTTAAATTATATTTAACCTCTAATTCTAAATAATGTAAAAAAATTCCTTAATCAAAAATTAAATAAATAAAAATATATTTAAATTATCTTTATCCTTTAATTACGAAGAATACAAAATTATTGGATAAGGGAAAAAATCCCTTAAACAAAAACTAATTTTAAATAATAGGGCAGCTTAAGACAATACCTACAAGCCACACTACTCTAACTGATGCGCGAGACATTGTATAATATATTTAATAAAAGCTTCTAGACATTTCCAAATAATCATTATAGTTGAAAGAACATAATATTAAATTGCATAATCAAAACAATTTAATAAATTAAATAACCAACTTAACTCATTTTATAGTTATTTAAAAATTGAGTCAAGTGCATGCAGCTAATTTTTTAACAACCAAAATATATATAAAATTCATTCAATCCAACTAAAAGATTAAGTGATCCGGTACTCCAACCACGTCAAGTTCCAACATGAAGGTCACAAGAAATATGTTTAAATAAAATATATATATAT
>Ga0123340_1001254_pt1 | contig 20618 bp, 18 predicted proteins | sample SirMexnodulemix_FD_89961 | JGI IMG/M metagenome (GOLD analysis project Ga0123340, IMG submission 89961) | Root nodule microbial communities of legume samples collected from Mexico - Siratro Mexico nodule mix | ecosystem: Host-associated > Plants > Roots > Nodule | place: Mexico: Nepantla... | reverse complement strand
CGACTCCACGAAGCCCATGGGCGTTGCGGAATACCGGTTGTCGGCCGCACTCCCCGCACCGTTGCAGGCAGAGCTGCCGACGGAAGCCGAGTTTGCACGCGAGTTCCCATTGATGTCGCTCGTGAAATTGCGCATTGAAGTCGAACGGGAGATCCGCTTGCTGATGAATGGCCACACCGAAGTCGAGCGCCCGCTCGCTATTGGGTCCATGCTGACGGAACTGCAGCGGCTCGGCTTAGCTCCCCAGAGCATCGACCGGTTCCGAGCTGCCCTTGATGCCATGAACCGCGCAGTGCATGGATTTGACGTGGCAGAGGCTGACGCATCAGACGCGACCGACATCGCGACCACGTTTCTTGCTGAGCTTCGGACGATCCGCAGCGGACGATCATCTTGATTGGAACCACCGCCCCAAATCACTTCGCGTTTCATGTCCAAGCAGAAACTGCGACTCCCCTTCATGGAGAGAAGCGATCGAGTCGAATAAAATCGCCTTGTTGATCGCTCTCGCCTTGAACGGGTCTGAACCGCCGATCTGCTGTTATCCATTCGGCCTCATTGATTCTGTTGGATTATCTGACTAATGCGCTTGGCCGCTCATTGTCGAATGCCATCCGGCAATTTCATCTCTCACACCGGAGCGTCGCTTACACGAACGATCATCACCATGCCTATATTGTAATATGGAGCGCACATGGTCCCGTAGAGCCTTCCTCTGTGAAGGGGACCTCGATCTTCTGGTTGATTTTGCGTTGAATGGTGTAATGCCCTCAGCAAAAAATTCCTTGATCGTAGCCGCGTTATGGCCGCGCTGTGTGGCGAGAACTTCACCGTGTCTTGCGGTTCGAGCGGCAGTAAATCGCCATGCCGCCTGTCGCAATGCCGTTCAACATCTTCACTTCGAATGTCTCGGCCCTGGATAAGCGTCACATCGCGACCGAGCTTGTTTACCGCATCGACCGAGAGCTTCGCTATTGCCCGCCGGACACGACAGCTGTCCTGACTGCGCTCGCTTGTTGGCTCGGTAAAAATTGTCGCCGTAGTAGATGATGATCAGCAGCTTAGTGGGTTTCTCGAATCTGAGACGACCTCCCCGCGCTCGTCGCCAGCCATGGGTGGTCAGACTAGAGAAGCTCCGAGAGGCAGATGCTGTTCTTCGGATCCAGGGGCTTGAGATGTATCGCTTTCGATCGGAGGGGGATGGTCGATCCGACCAGCCGTCGAGCGGTTATGATTGCGAAACGTTTGCTAACGATGTCGATGCTATCGTCCGCGATCATCTCGCTGTGCTTGGTGACAGAATCTCAACAGTGGTTGCCGTATAACTGCGGCAAACGAAATCACTCCATCCATCCGTGTCCTTCTGCCTTGAGCCTGCGATATGACGACAAAAGTACGCAATCACGAACCGCCCAGTCCGACAGACCAGGTTCGCATCTTCGCCCGTCGACTGCGCGAGCGATATCGTTTCGATGCGAGCAAAATCGCGCGTGCCGAAAACGTCTATGTTGCCTGGATCGACCTGATGGGTGCCGGTCACCTGATGTCAGTTTCACTGGAAAAGCCGGCCAACGCACTGGCGCGCCTTCATATGGCCGTAGATCATGCAATAGCCGAATTCCCAGGCGTTGAAACCCTGCCAATCAACGACGGCGTCTTTATTCTCTCGCCAGAGAAGAAGGTCATTGAGCGCGTGGTTCGATCCGTGATGATTGATCTGGCGGCAATCTTTATCTCAACACCCGATCCCCAGAACAAATTCCTGCTTCGTGGAGGGATCGCTTACGGACCCGTCTACCACGGCGAAGCAATTGCTTCCGGGCTGTCGGTTGCCAAGCGATCCCGACACTCGGAGGCCCTGAGCCGGGTGGCGTTCGGGCCGGCCATCATCCAGGCCTATCGCGGTGAGGGTGCTGCCCCACCCTATGGAATTGCAATCCATGAATCCGCGCGGTCTTTTGCGGCGGCCGGAACGACGCCCTTCCTGATGACCCACTGGCTATGGTGGTTGACACACGCCGAACTGGAGCATCCTGTTGGAGCGCCGCCCCTCGCGGTGCTGAAAGACGTGCTGTGCGCTGACCTTCTCAAGCATTTCGCCTGGGTGCGCTCGACACTGCTCTTGCACGGGCTTGCGCCTGAAAAGATCATGCAGTGGGAGCAGATGTCTCAGCAGTATTTTCGGTCCAAGCAACCGACCCCCTGAAAGACCTTCAGATGCAAAGATTCGGAAATCTAAAGATGGGGGAAGGCATGCGCATTGCGACGACGTTCCTTTGCGGTTTGGACCAGATCGATTTGCCCCAGCTTCCGCAACGGGGTGAACGCTTCGCAGACCGCTACCACATCACGAAAGATGCCGGCAAGATCGCTGAGCTGATCGCCAAGTTTGGCGACGGATTGGGAAGTGTCGAAACATCGTATTTGACCAGACGTGCCAGTGCCGTCGTCTACAGGTCCGAGGTCATGGAGCTTGCAGACAGCGACGTCGACGCGTTTCTCGCGCAAACTTTGATCGATGACATGCTTGCTTTGAAGCGCCTAGAGCTGGGATTATGGCTCGTCAAAGACAACGCGAGCCACTTCGATCGTACCTGGGTCGCAGCTCCCACAAACAAGGGTGTTATCGTCCACGGCAATAATTGGGCGGCGCGAAACAGTTCCGCAAGTGGTGACTACGAGGCCACATCATTCTCGGCCGACGAGCTGCGGAGTGCTCGGACCTTCAAGACATCGATGCCCGTCTATCTCAGCCAAGCGGGCCCGCCGACGATGCTTGCGAAGGGATCGCTCCGATTTCAGCGGTTTCAGTATTTCATCGGCGCAGCACGGGGTGACGTCGACGTCGCGATGAAGATCGCCCAGTACTGCTCAGGCCTTGAAGCTTTGGTGTCAACCTCTCAGCAGGAGCTGAGCCATCAGGTCTCCGAGCGCGTCGCCGTTGTGCTCAGGCCGCCCGGAGCCGAGCGTGTCGAAATGTACCAGCTGATAAAGCAAGCCTATGGATATCGGTCAAAGGCCGTCCATGGCGCAGCGTTCAAACCCGCGGACGTCAAGCAGCTTCGAGACTGTTCAAGGCGGATTGACGAGGTTTGCCGGGAGTTGTTTGGGCTCTATTTCCAGGAGAATGGGCAGTTTCGAACAGCAGTTGAGCGAGTAGACGAAGCGGCAGCACGTTTCTTTCTCGATGCAGTCCTGGGAAATGCTCAAATACACAATCGAGACTGACCGAACTTCGCCGCCCGGACGTCCATCCGCTGAGTCTTACGCCTTGGCCAAACGAGAACTAAGCTCCTCATAGTCAAGGTCCTTTTCCACATCGCGCAATTCCTCATCATCGATCTTGCCGCAGGCAAGTTATGCCACCTAAATTAGGATATATACCGGTCGTGGTGCGACAGCGGTCGCTTTCTGCCGCAAGGCGGCTTTGGCCGGGAAGATTTTCAGGTCTGGGAAACTGCCTAACGGATCGGACCGGTCGCCTCAGATGCAATATAACTCCGCATCTGAGGCGACCTTATAATCAAAACGCTTTGAACGGATACGAACCAGGGAGCCACTACAGTAAATCACGCCAACACACTAAATATCCATGCTAATGTCACCGGCGAAGGAGCGTTTCGAAAAAGCGCATCCCGTCGTCACCAGACATCTAGTTTGAGCAGGCCGTCAACTGGCTGATCGGAACGCCGTATTGGGAAACGGATGCGCTACTCGGTTGATGACCTCGACGCCCGCGTCGAGAGCTGCCGCCAAGTGACTTAGGCTTCGCCTGCTGCACGCTCTTTCTGTTGACCGGATATAGGTCAGGACCTATGCTGGAGCAGACATGGAATTCGACCCCACCTTAGAGGAAATCTTGCTTGTGTCGGGCAACGAGTCGGCGGCCGCACGATGCCTGGCTGAAGGAATTTGGTTTGTCGGGGGAGTTACACTTCTCCAAACGTATCAGGGCCTGAAAACTATGACGAAGGACAATTCAAATGGGCCGAAGCCTGACTTACATCAGCGCCGCACTACAGCCCGACGAGGAGGAGGCGGTTGAGGCTCGTTTTCAGGAGCTGTGTCAGGAGGTTGAAGGACTTCGCGAGCTCAGGCAGATTGCGGGTAAGGCGCAGGCCGACATCGCCTCGGCTCTTAACATCAAGCAGCCGTCGGTCTCTCAGATCGAGAGGCAAACCGATATGTACCTTTCTACCCTCCGAAGTTACGTGGAAGCGATAGGTGGGAAGCTCGCACTGACAGTAAAGCTGCCGGCCAAGCCACCAGTACGGATCGAACATCTCGGCGACTTGACTCAGCCAGCAGCGAAAGCATCCGGTCGGCGTGCGGGCACTTGGCGGGGGCTTGCTTGACGCCGGAGACAATCACTCGACTGCTAGCCTCTATGAACGCCGGCCGCCTTCTGGTGGTCTGCGGCGCCGGGCTGTCGATGGCGCCGCCCAGCAGCCTGCCGTCTGCCCGAACTGTCGCCGAGCGCTGCTTCGACAAATACCGTCTCGAATCTGACCCGAACTGCGACCTCGGTCTTCGGGACAATCTGGAGGCACTCGCCGAGCACTTTGCAGGCCTCAACACCCTGCAATCGGTCTTCGTCGAACATCTCGTGCCCTGGCCCGCTTTTGTGCGGCCTTCGAATACAGGGCATGCCGCGATCGCGGATTTTCTCATCACCCGCGCCGCCGTTGCTAGCATATCGAGCAACTACGACACGCTGATCGAGCGACGCGCTTGGGACTACGGCGCGGATTTCCGCGGCTCGCTCGACGGAGACGAAGCCACCGTTGATTCCGTCCGTCAGGCACCCTTGTTGAAATTCCATGGCTGCTCCCACCGCGATCGGCCAGCCACGGTCTGGGCCCCGTCGCAACTCGACGATCCGACCATTTCGGCCAGAATCGCGCTAAGTAAAATTTGGATGGCAGCCAACCTTCGGCAGAAGGACCTGCTCGTCGTCGGCTTCTGGTCAGACTGGGAATACCTTAACGCCGTCATCGGCGAAGCTCTGATCGACGTGCAGCCGCTGTCCGTAACTGTGATCGACCTCTCGCCGACGAACGCCCTTGAGCAAAAGGCCCCGCAGCTCTGGGAGATAGCGCACGCACAAAACGTGATGTTCGAACATGTTCAAGAGTCCGGGGCTGCGGCGCTCGACGAACTTCGTCGCGCGTTCTCATCGAACTACCTTCGTCAGGTCTTGAATGCCGGACGGGCCGCCTTCGAGCAAGCCACGGGGGCCCAGTGCGAACCAGCCTGGCTAAATCGATAGCGAGGCTCTGTATGGTCTGAGACGGGATGCCGAAGGCGTCTCGGCTGCAGAGCCGGCCAAGCTGCTGCGCCCAGCAAATCCGGAAGCTCTCGGCTTCTTCCACTTGCTGCTCCGTCATGCTGGGGCGGTTCAGCGCGCTGATGGTTATGAGTTGAACGGTCGCAGCATCCGCGTCCTCAACGGAGCGCAATCCGTCCTCGGGACGCTACGCGGGAAGTTCGTCGAGCCGCCTGCCGCGTTGCAGTCTGACATCGTCGTGGCGGTGGGCGCGACCGACCTGGGCGTGCCAGACAACGTCGTACGCAGCGGACGCGTTGGCGACGTCATTCGTCCTGACCCAGCGGGCGAATGGTACGACCTCCCTGGGGCAAGAGCGGCGTTAGGCATCTGATGGACATCTTCACCAAAGCCGAGATCCTCCTTCGGGACGCACAGTATGAAACTTGGACGTGGATTGCCTCGGCCAGCCCCGTGACCTGCTTCGAAAACGCTGCGCTGATGGGATTCGTCCACGTCTTCGACAGTGCAGATGGTCTCCTCGGCGCCTGGAAGGAGAACCAGCAAATCGCGCTCGCTCGGCATGCCGCTTCGTTACGCGGCGCCGGAGCGAAGGCGTGGAACGTCTATTCGGTCTTTCTGACCCCGGATCAGGATGCGCGCCGAGGGCGCGAGATCGAGCGCATCGAAGAGGATTTCTCTTTGACCCGAAAGATCGCGAGAGCCTCCATCACGACACCTGATGACGTTGAGAAGGCGCTCCTACCGCTGCTGTCGATACGCTCCAAGCCGCTGCTCGGCGCGTCCAACTTCGAAACGAGACTGCGCACCAGACTGAAGGACATTCCTCCGGATGCCGTTACCGCGTTTCTCAGCGAGACCACGCCGGCAGAGATCGCTCGCATCTTGGGAGCGACATCATGAGGCTCGATTTCATCGAAGTATGCGGCTTTCGTGGCTTCAGGGATCTCGTCCGGATCAATTTCGGCCGGGGCTTCACCGTCATCACCGGTCGCAACGGCGTGGGCAAGAGCACGCTATGCGATGCGGTCGAGTTCGCGATCACAGGCTCCATCGACAAGTACGCCGTCGAAAAAGCAGCGAAGGAGAGCCTCAGCGATTACCTTTGGTGGCGCGGCGAAGGTGTTCCCAACGCCCACTACGTGACAGCCTCTTTCGTCGCCGACAGCGGCAACCCATTCACCATCACGCGGACGCGGGAACGCGGCTCCGATCGCTCACCGGAGGAAATCCACGCCGCGCTTTGCCGTGGACCTGCGCCAGACGACGCACTTCGACAACTCACTCGGACGTCGATCATCCGCGACGAATGGATCGCCGCGCTCAGCCTGGACCTCACGGAAACGGAGCGATTCGATCTCGTTCGCTCGGCGCTCGGTGCATTGGAAGGCTCGGAAGCCGGTAGCAGAGCCAGGGAGGTCGTGACTGCCGCCGAAGCCGCGCACGCTAAAGACGAGGCCGCCTATGAGGCTGCCCGCTCGCGACTGGCGGACAGACTGACGCAGCAGTCCGAGACACAAGCGGCGCTCAGCCGAACAGGAGACGTGTCCGGCGCGCTTCAGGTGATCGCCGCCGCGGCGCCGGATGCCCCCACCGAGCTGACGGCACGACTGGCTGCAGGTCGAAGCGCGCTCGCGAACGGACGAGCCAGATTGGGTCGGATGGGCGAAGCGCTTCAACTCGGTCGAGAGGTCGTGGCGGCGCAGGCAGTCTACAATGCTCCGGAGGCTGTGGCGAACCGCGAGGGCGCATCGGCAGCGCATGAAGCGGCGCAGCGCGAGCATGAGGCTGCACAGCAAGCCGTCTCGGAAGCTGAACAACGCCTCGTGCGGGAAGAAGAGATGGACGCAATGGCGGCGTCGCTGAGCCTCCTCGTCGAACACGGCGAGCGCCTCGGGCTGCACGACGATCATTGCCCGCTATGCGCAGCCCATCGGACATCGGACGAGTTCGCCGCCGGCCTGGCCGCCGCGCGGCGACGGATTACATCGCTAGCATCGGGCGTTCAGGCCGCTCGCGATGCTCTCGCCTCCGCGAAAGAGAACGCGCGGCAACCCAGCCTCACGTTACAGACAGCTACCGCCGCGGTCCAAGCTCATGCGGACGAGCTGCGGCGTCTGCGCGACCAGGAAGCGGCACACGTCGATTTCTACAATCAGTGGGGGCTTGAGCACCGCTTCATCCAGGATCCTGACGGGCTGGAGCACGCCATTTCTCCCGAACGCGACCGGCTGATCGACCTCGAGCGCGCGCTACTCGTGCTGGAGGCCTCGCAAGCGGTCTCGCGAATGTCGTCGATCGAAAGCAACATCTCGGCGCTGCGAGCTGAAATCGAGAAGCTGGCGCAGGCAGTCAGCCAGTCGCAAAATGCCGTCACAGCGGCCCGCGAAATCGAACGCTCTGTCAGACGTGTGAGCGCGGAAATCATCGACGAACGGCTCGCTCAGATCAGTCCTCTCCTCAATGAACTCTATCAGCGCCTGCGACCGCACGCCAACTGGCGAACGATCGACTACAGCATCCGCGGCGACGTCCGACGTTTCCTCAGCCTCAAGGTGGGAGACGGCCTGAACCCGCAATTCGTCTTCAGCAGCGGCCAGCGCCGCGCAGCGGGTCTCGCTTTCCTTCTATCGGTCCATCTTGCGCGGGCATGGACACCCCTGAGGTCCCTTCTGCTCGACGACCCGGTTCAGCACATCGATGATTTCAGGGCGCTTCACCTCGTCGAAGTGCTCGCCGCTCTCCGCTTGGACGGACGCCAGATCATCTGCGCCGTCGAGGATCCCGCGCTGGCCGATCTGCTGTGCCGTCGCTTGGTGAGCACCGCAACGGAAGGAGGCCGGCGTCTCGACATCGATCTTGGGCCGCTCGGCGCCACAAGCGTGGTGACCGACCAGGAAATCAATCCGATGCCGGTCGGTGTCTTACGTGGTGTCGCCACCGCATGACGGCTGAGAGCGCCCAAATCGAGCTTCCGGCGCCGCGCGAACGTCGAGCGCACGGCCCCTGGAGCAATCTGGCGCTCCACACCATTGGCTGGCGCGCGTTTCAGGATCTTTGTTCGCAGGTATGCGAGGTCGTGCTCGGCCGACCCGTAGAGATTTTCCGTGAAGCACAGGACGGCGGCCAGGACGCGGTCTTCCTCATCTCCTCGGGAACAGACGCACCGCCCATCGGCACGGTCCAGTGCAAGCATACGTCCGATGCCACGAGGGACTTGAAGCTCAGCGATCTCACCGCCGAGCTTGAGAATGTCGAGCAACTGGTCAAAGCCGATCAGGCGGACACCTACGCGTTCATGACGAACATGAGCGTAGATGCGCCTGTCGCGGCGGCGATGCGCGCCAGGCTCCGGGCGCTCGGCGTGCGCAAGCCGCACATTCTTGGTCGCCAGTATATCGTCCGGGTCATCAGAACCAGCGCGCGGCTGCGGGCCCTCGTCCCGCAGGTCTACGGCCTGGGGGATCTCACCTCGATCGTGGACGAGCGGCTAAGCGAGCAAAGCCGGGCGCTGCTTGACAGTTGGATTCCAAAGCTCCGCACCTACGTGCCCACAAAAGCCCATCGCGACGCCGTCAACGCCATTTCCAACCACGGCGTAGTGCTGCTGTTGGGCAATCCCTCAAGCGGCAAATCAGCAATCGGCGCGATCGTCTCGACGATCGCTTCGGAAAATCCGGACAACACCGTTCTCGCTTTGACCAGTCCCCGCGATTTCGAGGCTGGATGGAATCCGAACGATCCGGGCCGCTTCTTCTGGATCGATGACGCCTTCGGCTCGAATGTGCTACGCGACGACTATGTGCAGGACTGGGCGTCGGCCTTCTCGAAGCTGCGCGCCGCGATCAAGCACGGCAACCGCTTCCTCCTGACCTCCCGCAAGCATATCTATGAAGCGGCGCGGCGTCGGCTCGGACAGCGCAACCTTGCCCAATTCGCTGATGGCAGCGCCGTCGTCGATGTCGGCGAGCTGACATTCGAAGAGAAGGCGCAGATTCTCTATAACCACGTGAATTTCGGCGAGCAGAGCCAGAGCTGGCGATCAAGCGTCAAGCCGCACTTGGCCGCAGTGGCCGCCGTTCATGATTTCCTCCCTGGAATCGCCGAACGTCTCGGTGACTCAAACTTCACCAAGGGACTCGCGCCGCGCGAAAGCTCGCTCGTTCGGTTCATGGAGGAGCCCACAGAGCATCTGATCGATACCGTCAACGCCCTGGATGATCAGCTGCAAGCCGCGCTCATCCTCGTTTACGTCCATCAGGCCGGCTTCGATCCCAGCAACCATGATGCGTCGGCCGCTCAGGCGGTCGCGGAACTGACGGGGTACAGCCTTACTAAGATTCAGGATTGTTTCGCTGAGCTAAAAGGCTCTTTCCTGAAACTCTCAGGATCAAAATGGACCTTCGCACATCCGACAATATCTGACGCCCTGACGGATATCCTGCGTCAGAAGCCGCACATGATGGCGGCGCTCATACGGGGCGCGACGACAGACACTATTCTAAGCAGCTTTACGTGCGAGGGCTCGCCTCTCATTCGAGACGCGCTGGTCATTCCGGCCAAACTCGACGACGCTCTGGTGGCGAGGCTCGGCCGCACTCCAGACGAATGGCATCGCAATTGGATGCTCTTCCACTTCTTGTCGTACCGCGCCAGCGAGGCGGTGTTCGCCAAGACGATTCAGCAATTCCGGATCTGCTTCGGCGCACTTGCTGGCAAACCGACCTCTCGGGCAACGATCCCCGACTGACGGCGTACGCCCGCGCCCACCAAATGGACGTAGAAACCGCTTTTCGCTCGAGGAAGTCAGTGTCACCAAAGCCTTCGTTGTAAAGGTCGATTTCTGTATCGGTTGGAAAAGTTTCATTTCGCCGCTCCGGCTCAAGTTTTGCAGGTAACTAAAGGATGCGGGCGCGTGCGTTACAAGCCGCCAGACCAATTCGACACAGCTTTTCTGAACTCAATCCGGCTATGTCCGTAGGATGGACGAAGAATGCGCTTTTTGTCCTGAGGATACTCTGCGGACCTGGCAGACCTTCTTTGGGAGATTGCTCGAACGTCGTTGACATGGGGAGAGCGTGAAGGCCTGATGCGTACTACAGGTTGATTCCGCATGGGGGATGAGGTCTTTGAATCAGTTGGAAAATACGCAGAAGCTTGGCTTCATCAGCGATCACGAAACGAAGGTCGACCTCCTTCGCAACAAGGCCATCGCTTCTACGATCATCGAGATTATCGGGCACAAGGACCCACGCCCGCTGACGATCGGTGTCCATGGCTACTGGGGAGCCGGCAAATCCAGCGTCCTCGAGATGATTGCCGGACACAAATTCGATGACGACAGGACTGTCGTGATCCGGTTCAACGGCTGGCAATTCGAAGGTTTCGAGGATGCGAAGATTGCATTGATCGAAGGCGTGATCGATCAGCTGGCTGCCAACAAGACTATCTACCATCGTGCCAAGGATCAGATTCTCGATGTCGCCAGGCGGATCAACTGGCTCAAGGTGGCGAAAAAGGGAAGCGGTCTCCTTTTCAATGCCGTCACCGGGCTACCATCTCCCGATCAGGCTTTGGGGTTGGTTCAGTATGCATGGTCGAAACTTCCGGGCCTGGCGGGACTCGCAACACCGGAGAATATGGAAGCGGTCGCAGGCGGGGTTAAGGAATACATCAAGGATGCTGAGGAAGACGACAGTTCGGTCGCCAAAAATATCCGCGAATTTCATCAGGCCTTTGCGGTGCTCATCGACAAGGCAGGTCTCGATCGGCTTATCGTGCTAGTGGATGATCTCGATCGGTGCCTCCCGGAAACCGCCATCGAGACACTCGAAGCGATCAGGCTATTCGTGATGCTTCCGAAAACTGCGTTCGTCATCGGCGCGGATGAACGTATGATCCAATACGCGGTTGCCAAGCACTTCGATCACCTTCCGTTCGACGACGAAGCCCAGGATTATCCCCGCGCTTACCTCGAAAAGCTCATCCAGGTGCCGTTCCGTATTCCCGCGATGGGTGAGGCTGAAACCCGGACCTATTTGACATTGCTGGTTGTCGGGTCGTTGATCGGGGAGGAGACGAGCGAATTCCAAGTGCTTCTTGCACAGGCCGAGGAGTTCATGTCGTCACCATGGAAGCAACAATCGATCGGCGACAACGAAGTCACTGCTGCGCTAGGGCAATTGTATACGCCCGCTGTTGTATCCGCCGTCACCCTGGCGGGCCGTATCGCGCCGATCCTTGCGTACGGTACGGCGGGGAATCCGCGTAACGTGAAGCGGTTCATGAACTCGTTGACGCTTCGACTGGCCGTCGCTGAAGCCCGTGGTTTCGGCAAAGCGATCGATAGCCAGGTTCTGGCGAAACTGATGTTGGCTGAACAGTTCGCCCCCGACGTCTTCACGAGCGTTGCACGGGAGGTGGGATCGGACCCTCAAGGCACCAGCGTCAGCCTTGCTCAGCTTGAACAGCGGATCGCCGCGAAGGACGACTCCGCATCCGACGTCGGTCAAGAGGTGGAACTGGGGGCTAAGGATGACAAGTCGGATGAACCCAAGGAGACCCAAACCGCCTCAGTTGACGTCGATGCGGACGCGAAAATCGACGCCTGGCTTACCCTTCCCTATGTCGCGGCTTGGGCTGCTCTAGAGCCGGCAATCGGAACTGTCGATCTGAAGCCATATTTATTCGTTGTGAACGACGTCAAGAATTTCGCGATGTTGGGTTCGGCGCTCGATCCGGCTCTCAGAGCAGTGGTGGAAAAATTTGCAAAAGGTGGACTCGCCGCGGCTTCGGCAGCTTCCGAATTCGGAGCCTTACCGCCTTCGGACCAGAAGAAGGTTTTCGACGAATTGAGAGGGATCGTCCTTCGCACAACAAACTGGACCGCGAGACCGGAAGCATTGGATGGCATGACCTATCTGGTCGGCAGTGCCTCGGCCTTCGAAGGTCGATATCTTGAACTCCTCACACACCTTCCGCCTACGAAGCTCGGTCGCTGGGCAGCCTCCGGTCACGCACGCGCGGTGAAATCCGAAACCGTGCTGGCCCGTTTGGCCCAGATCAAGAAGGGTTGGGCTAGTTCTGGAAGCGATGAACTGAAGGCCGCCATCAACTCTGAAGTGAGGCCGAACTGATGGGAACATCCACTCCTTTCGGTGGCGGGAACAATAAAAACCCTCTGATCCCTTCTTGGCTGAATAGTCCCTCGGGTACGCCTGGCACATCTCCGCCGCCCCCGGGCCAGCCGAGTGGCCCGCCACAGTCACCAGGTGGGCGGCCAGGTCCGGGAAGTCCGACGCAGCCAGCAGGCCCAGCCCCCGCCGCTCCCCTGCTTCCAAGATTCACACCTGCTCGCAAGGCATTCAACAAAGGCGCACGATCGACCGATCGCGATGAGAGGTCGCGCTCGTTCGGACGCGCCGCGTCATCCTATGTGTCGCGCAGCGGAGGTGCTCGCGATGCTTCCGCCAGGGCGAGCCTTGACCGTGCCTCAGCCGGCGTACTGGCAGAGTTGCTCCTTCGAGCCAGCGCCGAAGGCTCGGATATCCGTCAAGAGCTCCGCAGGCTCAATCTCGATTCGCTAGCACAGCGGTCTACTCAGGAGATATTCGAAGCCCTCATCGATTATGTATGCGAGCCAGGGGGTGATCTCGATCAAGCCTATGTCCGGGATGCCTACGCGGAAGCGCTAGACTTGGTTCCCGCCGACATGGTCGCCCGCCTGGAGCGCCCCGACGCCGCCACCATCCGGTTTGTCCTGGAACATTTCATCACCAATACAATCATGAGCCGTCTGCTGAACGCGGTTGCGAATGGCGCGGTTACGCTTCCGGAAAGTGCCACATCGGCCGTGAACCTCAACGATCAGTTTAGAGGGTGGATACACGGCCGGGTCGAGGACGCCATGGAAGCGATCAATGGCGTTTTCAGGGAGGGCGAGGTCGTCGCCCAGATCAACCAGATATACGAAGCCGCCTATTCCAATCTCGAACGAAGCGGGGACGATGACGAATGACAAGGTATGTGCTTGCCCCTATCCTCGGAGCTTCCGATGACTTTTCTCCCAAACCCCGTGGCGAAGAAGAAATTCATAGGTTTGACGTCCTCCCTGCAGCGCACCTTTCGCTGGGGATCGATTCCGCCCTTGCGCAGCTCAAGCAAGCGAGTGGGGTGCCAACGGGTGAAGCGCTTGAATTGCTGCTCCTTGCGTCACTCATCTCGATCGCGGACACGAGGATCAATCGAGCCGACGCTAGTCAGGATGGGTGGACGCGTGAGATCGGCATATACCTTCCAGTTCAGGATATCGCTCGCTGGGCGGCTGCGAAGCCGATTCTGGAACGGATGCTCCGTTTCCTTACCGGGGACATCTGGGTGATCGATTTTAGAGACTGGAAGGGTACGCTTGGCAGACCGACGGGCCAGACCTCCCTCCTGAAACCGAAGTTCTCGGCAATCTCTCTGTTCTCTGGCGGTCTTGATAGCCTCATCGGGGCCATCGACAAGCTCCAGACAGCGAACGAAGAGATATTGTTCGTCAGCCACAAGGCGGATGGGTCGATTAGCAAACCGCAATCCGAGTTGTTTGGCGAGGTAGCAAAGGCGTTCCCGAAGCGCGCGCCCAAGCGGCTGAGCCTGCCGACCAGTCATGTCCCGAATGTATTTCCGGATCTCGGATCGGAAGATTCCACGAGGGGACGCTCGTTTCTCTTCGTTGCCCTCGCCGCATTCGCGGGATCGGCAACCGGCGAGCCGTTCCCGATCTATGTCCCGGAGAACGGGTTTATTTCCCTCAACATTCCGCTCGACCCGACCCGACTGGCGAGTAACAGCACCCGAACAACGCATCCCTATTATTTCCACCGATGGAACGAGTTGCTTGAGGTTTTGGGTATTCTAGGAAAGGTGCAGAACCCCTACTGGAACAAGACCAAGGGCGAGATGATCGTGGATTGCAAACGTCCCGATGTCCTCAAGCAAACCGCGAAAATGTCGATCTCCTGTGCCAAGCCATCGCACGGTCGTTGGGAACGGGCCACCGAGAAGCACTGTGGATATTGCCTTCCCTGCATTATCCGCCGGGCATCCTTCCTGAGAGGGATCAAGGTGATGTCCGACCCCACCGAGTATCGAATACCCGATCTCAAAACCGCGGACCTCGATAGTACGACAAAAAAGGGCGAACAAGTTCGTGGCTTTGAGTTCGCGATAGCCAGGCTCAAGCAGAAGCCATCGCGTGCGCGGGCGTTCGTCTACAAAACCGGTCCCCTAACAGAGGATTTGAGCCGGATCGCGCAGTTGGAAGGCGTTTACAGACGAGGTATGGAGGAGGTCGCCACCTTCCTGGATGGCGTCGAAACGCATTCGTCAAAGGCCGATCCGTGACCAAATTCCTCGACCTCCACTGCCATCTCGATCTCTATCCCGACTTCGAGGCGTTGGTTCGAGAATGTGAGCGGGAAGAGATTTACACCCTGGCGGTAACGACGACGCCACGCGCCTGGGCTCGCAACACATCGCTCGCGAAAGGTAGCAAGTATGTCAGAACCGCACTCGGTTTGCACCCACAGCTTGTCGCGACACATGCAAACGAGTTGCGCCTGTGGGAGAGCTTGCTACATGAAGCCACGTACGTGGGGGAAGTCGGTCTAGACGCCAGTCCTCGTTACGTGAAGTCCCTGCACGATCAGCGTCGGGTTTTCGAACGCGTGCTGGATGCGTGCAACGCGCAGGGTGGGAAGATCCTGTCCATCCACGCTGTGCGCACAGTCTCAACCGTTCTCGACATGATCGAAGAGAGGCTTGACCTTAATGCCAATACACCTGTCCTCCACTGGTTCTCCGGAAGTGTGCCCGAGGCCAAGCGAGCCGCCGCGATGGGCTGTATGTTTTCGATTAACGACAGAATGTTGGGGAAGCCGAAGTCAGCCGCGCTGTTGGACGCCATTCCCCTGCGGTGCATGCTCACGGAGACCGACGGACCATTTACCGAAACCGCCGGCCAACCCAGCCACCCGCGCGACGTAGCGGTCTGTGTCTCAAACCTTAGCACTTCGCTCGGCAAGAACCCCGAAGATGTGAAGGCGCTGGTTTTTGGCAATTTCAAGCGCACTCTCCTCAAAGCGCGGTCAGCCCTAGATTGATCTACCCCGACTGTCGATGCCGCCCCGCTCGTACGGGTGATGACAAATATCGGAAGCCAGCAACTGGCAAAACTGTTCCGGGTTTGTCGGGACCTGACCCCTTGAAAAAGTGGAGCCGATATGAGCAGGAACATATTCTTTAGGAAAAGCGACTATTGCTCTGACGAACACCCGGTCTGTACCTTCATTGATTCAATCCCCAGAACACCGTTCATGTCCAATTTGCAGCTTCTAAATCCCCGAGACAGATTCTTGCCCTTAGATGATGCGCTGGCAGAACAGCGTCAAATTCTCGTCTTAGGAGAGGGAACCAAGCGTCGCTTCGCCGTTCTCTATGCCGAGGAGCTGGACGAGCTCGTATCGCTCCCAGACGATCTAGCAATCTTTAAGATCCCTCCGCGGGAGAGTGACGACAGCAGAATGCTTGGCATCCTCGAAAACATTATTAGCTTCGTTCTTGAAAGCAGCTCACGGGAACGCCTTTCATTTGACAGGCTTAAGGACGTGATCCGGGCCAAGAATGTTGTCGATCCGCAGCTTGTTGAGCCTGCAATTCGATTTCTGCTTTCAGAAGGGCTTCTTGTTGCGTCTCGACCAAAGAATGGTACGGGCACAGTCACAATAAAGCTGACCGCAGAGGGGCGTAAAAACGAGCGGATTCGCAGCTATGCGACATCGGCCGCGCTGGACCTTAAAGAGCGGTCCCAGAAGCTTGGACAACTTATCGGCCACGGACCAACATTAGGTGCCGAGAAAGAAGAGCTTGTTCGCTCTTTCCTCGAGCAAAGACTTCCACGCCGATATCACGTCGCGACGGGATTTGTGGAAGGCTTTGATCGCCAGATCGACGTTCTCATTTATGACCAGATTGACTATGCGCCGCTTTTTCGTTCCGGAAACCTGGTCGTCATTCCTCGCGAGGCAGTCAGAGCCGTAATCGAGGTCAAGTCGAATTTGTCCAAAAGCGAAATCAACAAAGCTCTTCCACAGATCAACAGCTCCATTCGCCAACGTTGGCCGGCACCTCCAGTTTTCCGGGGAATCTTCGCATTCGACGGAGCCAAGGCGCCTGTGCTGGTCGAGGAGTGGAAGAAATTTCATCGCCTGCCCAGCGAAAATCCGGACGACGGAGTGCTCTATGAACCAATTACGGATATATACTCAATGATAGACGCCATTTGCGTCTTGGACCAAACAATCTTGATCAGCACCTTTACTGACGAGTGGGAAGGTGATGAGGTCAGTCCGTTTCCCGTCATAGAAGAATACGAGAGCTATGCCGGACGCCCCTTGCAGGCTGCGATGTTTTTCGACCTTCTCGACCGATATCTACGGTTTCCGCCGGTCGACCCGATTCTGCGGATTCCGCTAGCACCGTATTTCCATATCGACGTCGCAGTCAAAGACGTTCATCCCTTCTATGGGAACGGAACTCTAGCTCGCTTTCTCGGTAAGAAAGAAAGTCTGCGGTTGTCAAAGGAACAGGCCACCTTCACGCAATGGGTACAAGCTGGTCCCTGGGACGTCATCCCCTGAGAGGTAAGTGGGAGCTTTTGGTTGGCGGCTCCCCCTGACCTGAGCAATCCGACACGCTTCGCAGAACGCGTTGCGCAGTCTGGTGACCGACCTACTGGAACAGGCCCTGCAGGCCGAAGTTCGCCTCGGAAAATGTCGCTTTCAGCGTACGCATCCGAGTAAGGCCGCCTTGTAGGAATTGTCGGATTTGGCACTGACTGTCCTTATTGACGTCAAAAGGGACTGTGCGGAATGGAACGGCTTGAGATTATCGATAGCGGCCGGCGGCGACGCTTCAGCAAAGAGATGAAGCTGCAGATTGTCGCGGAGAGCTATTCGGAACCCGGCTTGTGTGCGACGACGGCGCGGCGACATGGAATATCGCGTTCGCAGTTATATGAATGGCGCCGGCTCGCACGAGCGTGGCAACTGGATGTTGCGTCGCCTGCCGGCGACTTTATCCCAGCACTTGTTGTTCCAGAGGTGGAGCGGCAGCAGGGTCATTGCCGAACGCCGGCCGGATGGAGGTTGTTAGCGCGAACGGTCGACGCGTGATTGTGGACCGCGATGTCGACGTTGAGGCGCTGCTTCGGATCATGCGCGGACTGGAGATAATGCGGTGAATCCGTTTCCGATGGGAACAGGCGTCAAGGTCTGGCTTTCGACGGGATACACGGACATGCGCTGTGGCTTTCCCTCTCTGGTGCGGATTCCGACGTGAAGCCGGCCGGCATTCCGATCAAAGACCGGCCAGTTTTCGGCACTGAAGATTAGCTCCTGAATCAGCAACTTTGGCATCAAATACCCCCGCGATGAACGGGGAGACTTTGATGCCGGCAAAGAGAAGGCTGACCATGAGACAGTTGAGACAAATGCTGCGGCTTGCCGGAAGCGGGACCAGCTCCCGCGAGATTGCGGTCGTATTGGGAATTGCACGAAGTACGGTGCAGGATAATCTGCAGCGCGCTGCAGCGGTTATGTCCATCTCGCGATGGACCTCGACATGCGCTCCTTTCCACGTGGCCGAAATCAAGGACAGCTAAGCGCGACGAACCGGCAGGCGGTGTGGTCTCGGTATCGCAAGCCGTCAGAACTTAAGAACCTCCGCGAGTGGACACGCGACCAATTACGGGCTAGCCGCCCGCATGTGTCCTGATAAAGTCCACGACAGGCTTCAGCCAGCCAAAAAATGGGTACTTGGCCGCGAAGTCCGTCAACATAGCTCCAAATCGCAATACCCAGCCAACGGCCAGCAGGCCGATGGCGGTTTTAACACCATCCCTTGCCGTTTCGCCAAGCAACGACGAGACCGACCGCGGAGCGGCGGAGATGTAGCGCAACCCCTGACGGCATGCCTCGGACACCGCATTCGAGATGCTCTGAAATATCGAGTAGTCGATCTTCCCGCGTTCGCCAAAGTCGCGCTTATCGGCAGCAAGACCTTCCAGGGCATCGCGGACGTCCTGTCCGAACAGCGGATCGTCGGCAGCCTTGTTGAAGGTTTCGAGCGTCCCGGAGGCATCGCCCAACATGTCGTCCTTCTCGATCGCAGAATAGTCCGCCCAAGCCTGAAAGTTTCGCAGGAAAATATCACACTGAAGAAGTGCGGCGATGACCAACCGGGCCGAGAACGCGCTAAGCTCCTCGGAAAGAACGTCTTTGAAGCCGTTCGCGACGTCCAAATAGATACCGAATTTCACCGGAGAGAACTGTTCGAACTGCTGCGAAATCTCGCCAAGGCATCTGCTGACCGCCTTCTTTATACGGGGGTCACAATTGGATCGCTCAAGCTCCTCCAAACTGTCGGAGAGAACCTCCCTCAGGGCCGCGGCTCCATCGTGTATACTTGTCTGGTGAACCCGTGTTCGAAGGTGGGTATCCTCTTTCCTTCGTATCCTCTCGGCGGTCGCCAGCACCTCAAGCGGCGCGAGACGTTGGGGCGGAATCTGCCCCAGGAGTTCTGCGATTATGTCGCGGCCGAGTTCCTGGAGGTCCGCCTCGATAAGGTCCTCCGAAATATCGTAAAGACCCTCCAACGATGTTTCGAGATCCTCGAGAAACTCCCATTGCATCCCCTGGGCATGAACCTCGGTGACGATCTCACCCAGTCGGGTAATCGAAAGTTCAATCTTTTTGAAGAAGTACTCCTTGTGATCGGCCAGTCCTTGGCTCGCCACGCGGTGATCGACCCGGGCCCGAGTGTCGTCGATGTTTCCGATGTAATTCCAGAACTCGACCTCAAAGTCCTCGAACGCTCCTTCAAAGGCGACGACGTCCTTAAAAATCCGTTTGGCGAGATCATAGCTAGCCTGGTCGTTCTGCCCGGCGAGACTCTCCCTACACCACTCGGTCAGGTAGTCGTAGTTCTGGAAAACTATGGTCTGCGCTTCGATGAAGCGGGCGAGCTTCTGCTCGGCAAACTTTACAGAAGCATCTTTGGCCATTCCAACCCCAGCAGCACTCTGGTCCTTTCAAGACGCCGAGGGCGATTCGGCGAACTCGTACCGCACTTTTCATAGCTTATGAAGTGCCATGGCGTCACGTGCTGGACCTGGCGATCAGCAGTAGAATCTCAATTATACTGTGATGAGAACGCCAAAATATTCGCATCGATGACAGCAGACCCGGCGTCGAACGGGCTGGTACCGTCATCGCCGTCGTCCCCTCCCCCGACCATTTTGATATCGGCCGTGGCGCCTTTGCTCTTCGCGGCGCTGCCCGCGCCGGCGGATGCTCCAGGCGGTGCCTGCCCCCGCACCGCAACCTTCGCGGCTGAGTGCCCAGCCGGGCCCTGCGAGGGAATGCGTCGGCGGGTTTTGAGGACGTAGCGCGTGGCGTCGTGAAGGACGAGGTCTTCGAGATGCACGAGCTCGCCCTCAATCCACAGCGAGGCGCAGGCGTCTACAAAGTGCATGCGTTCGCGCAAGCCGGCGCCGACCGGCGAGCGGGCAATGCGCTCGTCGTGACGGGCAAGTGCGATGCCGGCGTCCGCGATCGGCCGCAGCATGGTCTGGGTGGGTAATTTCGCGAGATCGTAAGGCATTGAAATCGTGGTAAACACGGCATAAATCAGAAACGAGTTTAGAGATTGCTTCCGCTATCCATGACATTGCTAGGCATGCAAATTAACTTCCGATAAGTAGCAAGTATCGATAGTGATGGCTTTCAAGTTGCAAATCCGGCATATCAGCCTGCCCAGATCGCCGGAATCAGCGGAAATGCGCCACTTTTCCGGTGTTTCTCGCCGCACTCACCAGCTGTGTGCTCTATTGAGCGAAATGCCCACCTACCGGATCGGCTGATCCAAACGATCTGGCGCCGATTTTTCCGCGTCGAAACCAAAGCCAAACAAACGGCGCAGGGTCGGCGCCTTGCAAAGAGCCTGATTTTGCGTCGTTTCGCCCATGGAAGACCGCTAGCGCGATTTGTCATCGTTCGACGGCGTTCGCTCGTCGAACGATGGCTTTCGCCCTGTACGGTCCGCTATTCACATCATAAAACACGCTTGCAAAGGAACGTTTCCTGATACATTCTTTATTTGTACAAAACGCCTCTAAAAGACCGCGAGATTCCATGGCGAGAGCTGCAACCTCCAATCCCCTCCCCCCGCCGCAGAGGCTGATTGGATACGCGCGCGTCTCGACGGACGACCAGCTCAACGATGCCCAGGT
>Ga0123340_1001253_pt1 | contig 20627 bp, 7 predicted proteins | sample SirMexnodulemix_FD_89961 | JGI IMG/M metagenome (GOLD analysis project Ga0123340, IMG submission 89961) | Root nodule microbial communities of legume samples collected from Mexico - Siratro Mexico nodule mix | ecosystem: Host-associated > Plants > Roots > Nodule | place: Mexico: Nepantla... | reverse complement strand
ATTTTAGAACCGTGTTTATATAAAATGAATATAAGTATTTAAAATAGTAACGGTTATATTAATGATTATTAATTAAATATTATTATTAAGAAATTAAGATAATTAATATTAATAGTAATAATTAATATTAGCTTAACGTTATGCTAACGTGTATTGATAATTAATATGAATATTAAGATTTACACCAAACTCATATAAAGAAATAAATAAAGCAAATTACCAATTCAACCTAAAGGAGTAATATAAAAAGAAAAAAAAAAGCAAATGAATAAAATTAAGGTAAACCGATCAGGAGAGGTTCATCTATATGTTCAAAAACAAAAAATAAATAAATAAATAAAAAGAAAATTAAAACTAAAATATATAAACTCTTCTATCATTTATTTTTAAAATACTCACTCTAATAGTTTTTTAGAAGTACATTTTATAGGTCTTTCAAGTTTTTTAAAAGTTTCAGTCTACCTTTTCAAGTTGATTTAACATTTAGAAATTAACTTACACTCCTCTTCAAAAAAAGAGTCTAAGTAACATAATTTGAGTTAAAAGTTTCCTCCTCCAAAATATTTGCCTACCTCTTAAAAACTAAATGTTATCTTATATTTCACTACATTTAACTATGAGTTTATGATAAAACAACTTTGTAATTTTTATACCTTCAGGACATTCTAAAACACTACTAACTCTTCACTTCAAATGACCAAAAGTAATTTGGCAAAGGATTTTACACCATGTACAAAAATTGGCTTCGTAATCAATAATTGTAAAAAAAAATAAAAATTAGACACTCAATTTCCTTTGTGTGTTCCATTATAAGTTCTATATGTTAGTTCAACACACTCCTTTCAACTTCTATTTAGGTAATTTATACAAGGAACAACGAACATGTTATCTAATTATCATGTCATGGACACTTGGTCATCATACCCATCAAAAGACATCTACCTTGACATGCATGGTAGTGTGTCACCGCCAGAAAGAGTTTGGAGAAATTTCCTCCAAAAGACAATTTAAAAATACAAAAATATAAAAAAATATATATAGAGAGAGAGTGAAGCCTTCCATATGACAAAAATAGCTTGAAAAGATGTATAGGTTTGAATAATTTGTTTTAATATTAGAATAAGGCTTACTAGATTATAATAACTAATTGTAGATGTCTATAATACTACACCTCCATTTAGATTAGATATGATGTGACTTTTTATCCTATAAAAAGGAGATCATTCATGCCTTGTAAAATCATCTTTGAATGAACACACAATACAAAGCTTTTGATAGCCTTTTATATGTTCTTTGTATGAGATGATGTTGGCTTTGTTGAATTTTCCTAAGTGATCTCTTCTTCTCTTACCTTTCTTTGAGCATCCAAGAGAGTGTCTCACAAGATCTTAATGGTCAAGGAAGAGCACGATGCCAATTTCTCAAACCTTGTTTTATTTCTCCATCAAGCAAGAAGCAAAACTCCACAACTCTATCCTCCACAAAGACAGTGCATGGTAGTTTCCAGATACTAATAACTTCTTTGAGTAAAATATCAAGTGGAAAATGACTTTAGTTTTGAAAACAATATTCAAGTATATTATGACAATATTATTGCAATTAACTTATCCAAAAACCCCATCCAACATTCAAAGAACAAGGATATTGAAGTAAGCTATCATTTCATTGGTGAATATGTCTAGAAAAATATTTTTAAACTCAAGTTTGTTAATAACATAACCAATGGGCTAATATCTTTAAAGGTTTTTCTAGTGGAACACTTCAATTCCATTAAAGAAATCTAAATATGACAAATTTCTTTAATGCCACTTGAACAGACAATGTTATCCTTTGTACAATACTAATAATTTTATTGAGTTTGTACAGCAAAAACTATCAGATGATAGTCATCAGAAAGTTGGTAATAGGTCATCTTTTGACGGTCTTTAAGAGGGAGAAGTTATAAAGTTTAAAATGTGTAGAAAGTGAAAGCTCAAAGGGGGAGAATAATAGGAAAGCTAATAAAGCATGAAAGGAAGAAGGCTAAAAGTTAACAACTTTAAATAGTCTTCTAAAAGAGGAGAATGGAAGATGGTAGATAAAAGAAGAAGAAGCATTAAGCTAAAAGAGAGCTTAGACTCAAGAATATCATGAGTTTAATAGACTCTGTTTGTTTGAGGGGGAGCTTCCAAGAAGAAGATAAAAGATGAAGACCCAAATTTCCTTTATTTCTTCTACCCTATACTTCTTTTTAATTTTCTCGAAAATTTGTTGATGAAAACTTAATCTAGTGAAATTGCTTTTTGAAAATATATATGTTTAAAATTTATTGCAGTATAAAAAAAAGGGAGATTGTTATATCACAATTCAACAAACCCTTTTATTTGGTTTTGATTTTATGCTTAAATAATAAAGTATGAAATATAATTTTATAAACATTAGGTCTCCTTAGATGCAAGTGCCTTGTCTAGCCAAATAAGTGCAAGTATTTTGGATGACCAAACACAAACATTACTTGTTATGTGCTTTGTCTAATAGACGAAGGCATGTTCCTTAGTACTCTTTGTCTAATAAGCTTATACTTGAATAGAGGATAAGTATACATATCAAATACTTACAAATGTTTACTCTTTACGTGTAGAAAATGTTTGCCTCTTCGTTTCTTTTAAGAGGATCTCACTTTAAAATGTTAACATCAAGATCTCTTGAGGAATATGCTTAAAATTAACCCACACAAACAACTTTTCTAAAAAGATAGAATGCCAAAACTACAAAGTAAGTAAACTATATCAGGTCCTATCTTTTTTTGCTAAGAGAAAAGAAATTACCTACCTAGGCTTGATAAGTTTTATTATGTGTTAGAGAAGCTTCATAAAGAGGCTACTTGCCTTTATTGCTACATGAAAAGCATTTAACATGTTTAGGTGCTTGAATGTGGTCAAACAATAGCCCAAGAAGATGAAAGACCTGTAAACCTCATAATCACTCCAAAATGATTTGAAATGACTCTTTTCTTCTCATCTCTATATATAGAATATCTCTATGAAGAAGAAAGGTTAACAAGACAACCACAGCTTAGGGGAGTTTTTCTAAACACTTTCAATATTTAATGTAATCATAAACCTTTTGTATGTGAGGAGTTCACAACTAAGAGAGTGTTCTTAAACTTATATTCATCTTAGAATGTTAATCTCTTTCAATAAGCAAAATCTTGTGATCTTTTATATCACAACCTTTGTTTATCAAAGTGTTTTATCCAGGAATCGTTGGATGCAAACAATATTGATGTTTTTTTTTAAAAGTGGTTGTTTCCAAACAATACTTGTACCTTAGCCAAAAGTGTTTGTGTCTAAAAAATAATTGTATCTTAACCATAAGTAATTCGGTCCAAATAATACTTATATCTTACAATAATAATCTATATTAGTGGAAACTTGATCAAGTTGATTAAGAACTAAGACATAGTCCATGTGTTCTAGATGAACCAATATAAAAATAGTATGTGTTATTTTCTCTATCTCTTATTTTTTGATATTGCATGTTATTGATCTGCAACTAAAGTAAGAAGGAGACTTTTGCAAAATCGTTCTTTAAAAGAAGTTTTTAACATTGCCTTTGTCCTGTTGAAGTTACATATTTCGTCAAATGTAACTCTTAAAGGAAACAACATCAAACTTTGTCTAGTTGTGTTTTTCAAGATGAAGCTGTGTGAAAAGTTTTAAAAAATTTTAAACACATAATTCAACCCTCCCTTCTTATGTATTTATTATGTTATCATAATTTTAGTTCAATAATATAACAATCAAGCCAAATATAAAGCATTAATTGTTAAGTTAAGGCTTGTTTGGGAGTTGGAAGTAAAACAATTCAAATGTCAAAGTGACTCTCAGTTGATCACATGATAGATAAATGGAAACTATTAAGATAAAGAATCCTTATTACACAAATATTATCTTATTGTCAATGATTTGATTAGACAATTCACCAAATTCAACATTGTTCATGTATCAAGAGAAAAAAAATCAAGCTGATGTTCTTAGCTAGCTATCATGAAAACGGTTAGGAAACACCAAACTCTTATCCAAGAAATCCTTAGAATGCCAAGTTGGGACCACAAACATGGAGGAAAATTGACAACCAATTGGGATGGTTCTTATCGAGTAACTAACTCTCTACAAAACAGAGTATACGAGCTTGAAGAATTAACTAACAAAATTATAGTTAATCCAAATTGTTGTAGAGGAATGATGTACTGTTTTTTCCTTAGCTTAGTTTTTATTCCTAAGGAGAGTTTATCCTAGTTAGATTTTAATAAGGCACTTTCTTAAAATAAATCACAAATTCTTAAAATAAATCACAAATTTTTTAGAAATTTCTTCAAATCACCATATCGACTTAATGATACCTGAATGAGTACACTTAGATCCTCAAAGTAAGCGACCAAACTTCGAATGAAAGACATTCGATGAATTTAGGTACATCGATCAAGGTAAAGGGCTAAGACATTGAATCAAATTTATTCGATGTATACATGTAACTAATTTGTTCAAAGTAAACCACTATGATATTAGATTGAAATTATTTTATGTGTATATAGTTGTTCAAAGTAAACAACTAATACAATGTTATTTAATATATATACCTATGCCTTTCAAAGTAAATGATTTATCAAGTAATCAATAAAAAAATCAATGTAGAATTTGATAGAAAAGAGGTTGAATTTTTAAACATGAAAATTTTAAATGGTTAACCTAACCTTTATTATTAAAATGAATACTATCTTTACCAATAAAAATAAGCAATAAAACTTAATAGTAGATTATTATAGATTATTAAATATAATTTTTAATCATCAACTAAATCATATCAATGACATCTTTTCCTAAGTTAAATTGGCTAACATTATGGAATGAGAAAGGAAATAAATATTAGTTCATAAAATAACTTTTTTGAATGTTACATTATAAAACGAAGAAAAGTAAAACATCAATCTCCTAAATATGGTAATATCTCGAAGAAAACTAACCTCTCCCATTTGTCATAAAACGTGATGATTGAAAATATTCAATACAAAATAGTATAATAAACATAACTCCAATAATAAAAAATTCCAAAAAATAAACCTTCAACAAGTGATTGCAAAAAATCTAACCTTAAAATTAACTATAAATAATCAAAATAAAAATTCATTCATTTACATAACAAAATTTATAAATTTTGAGCTTTGGAAGTTTATATGTAACAAATATATCAAAATAAGTGGGCTACACAATTACAACTAAATATAAGTATAATATACCTACATGTATTCAAATAACTCATATAAATAACAATAGTATATGGTTAGTTAATCATAACTAGTAACTAATGAGTATTGGACTGAGACAATATTTAAATATTTTGATAATTAAATATATCTTTTGATTATTTATAGTCTTTCTTAAATTCCAAAACCTATAAATACATTATAATATCACACAAAATACTCATCACTTTTTTTTACTAAATATACATATTTTCTTTAATTTCTTACAAAGTTCTTTCATATTTAAACTCTAAAAAATCTTGTGCAGCATAATTTCTCTCTCCGACTCTTTTTTTAAAATAAATTCAATTCTCCAAAAACACAACTATTTCCATTCAAACTTAACATTTATGTCCAGTAAAAACTTTTTAGATGTCCCAGCAAATTATTTAAATTTATTAAAACTATTTAAAAATAATTGATAAACATGTTCTGAATGCCTTCATTATGTTTTAATGTATTAGAATTGGTAAATGAAAGCCAACTATATATCTTTTTTGTCATTTTATCAAATTTATTTATCCTTTTTTTATTGTTAAATTATTTTTTCAACGACTAAATATTTGCTGTATAAAATTTTACAGGTATAATGTCTTTTCAGAACCCATATTCAATTCTCAACAATCTTTTTTAGTTCTCAACCAAATTGTTAAATTATGCTGCACAAGATTGAACTTAAAGATTGTTCCAGGGAATATTGGAATAATAATTACTTTCCAATTAGTGTGTATCAGAAAAAGAAATCATTTAAGTAAATGTTAGTTCAATGTCTTGATTTGTTAATTGAATGTGGCATTAACTAGATACAAACAATGATTCAGGTATCAGGTAACATGTCAGATTTGCAACCTAATTCTCTGTTTAGTGTAATGAGATTTAATATGCATAGAAAATTTTTCATACACAATTTAAATTTAAAATATCTTTTAGTAGACCATATATGCTTAAGAATTAATGGGTCTGGTTTGACTTTATTAATTATAAAAAAAATAAAAAACTGGATTAGACGTGCATTCTAGAAAAAGAAAATAAAACAACAAAATTTTATTTACGTTGAATTGTCAAAAGGACAACTAAGTTGTTCACACCAAGATAAAATTATTACCTCTTTGTGATATTTTTTTATTTTCTTCCTATTTTTTAGGGTAGAAATTATGTCGTTCATGTATCAATATTTTCAATTATTTATACAATATCACCTCAACTAATTTTTTTATTATTTTTTTCTTACAGCTGTGACATACAATTTGTTTGAAGAATAAAATATGCAATTATAAAGAAAAATAAAGATGAGTCCATAGTCAAATTTATGCAATTCAAGAACCACCCAACCTATATAATAATTGTGACATATTTTTGTGGATAAAGATAACTGGATAGAGGGTACATGTGACATGTCATACACCATGTATAGTACCTTGTGCAGTATCTCAAATTGAACAAGACTTTAAAGAATGAAATGGCTAGTATCTCCAATTTGGTAATTATTATTGAATAAATATCAAAGTCCACCATTTTATAAAAATAATTTAAATTTAATTTTGTTCTTTAATTATTTATTTTAAATTTATTAAATAGTTACTTATTGTATTATTAATGTATAAAGTTCAATAATACTAGACATGAGTAAATATATTAAAAATTTAATCTCACATTTATTGAAAATGATGTTAAATTCTCTCATCTTAAGTTGGACTTAAATTACTTTATAATTTCAATTGGGAGTACTTTTAGTGAGGGTTAATGTGATGCCTTATACACTACGATGTTGGTCCATATAACTAAGAAATTTCATGTGGGAAGAAACAAAATCTGACATAATTTAACCAAATAATGTTAACCATGTAGCAAAAATGCAAAGGGTGTACTTTGCATTAGCATTATCATATCACATTCACATGTAGAATACCACCTAACTCATAAAGATGCTAGCTTTAAAAAACAAGAGACACTTCTGACAATTGCATGTAGTTGCCATTTGCAATGTACTTTAAGGGTGTTGAGTTATATATATTAGAGACATTGGTGGTTACAGCCTGTTCTAGGATTTTATACAAATAATAAAAATGAAAGAAGAAAAGATGAAAATTTTGTAAAAAAATAGTAGCACATGCATTAAATAAGGTATTATATTTTCTTGTGCATTAAATAAGGTATTATATTTTCTTGTGTCAACAGCCATACTTGTCTGTCCAAGTGCATTTTTTTTTCCAGTTGTGCTTAACTTCATAATTTTTTTTCTATGTTGGAATTTTGAGTTAGATTTTTGTCAGGAAATGATTGTCCAATGAAAATACAGCTTGCTAGCACTCAAAAACAAGTCCTTTGTTGTCAATAATTTGCGAAAACTTTTTTTCCCATTATTTTTTTTTTCCCTACTCTCTCTGCAGACCAATTAAATTCTTCAGTCATATACAGTAACTTTGGTTTAATCAAATAAAAAATTTATTATTTCAATACATCGATCACATCAAAATAATATCAAATTAAGTGTTAAGTCATTAAACATGACCACAATCCACGTAAGGAAAACTTTAATTTTTAAATAAAAGATTAAGTCTTACATTGAATGTGGAAATGAAAAAATTAAAAAATATATAAAGAAGATATGTAAACTCAATATTTTAATATTTGTTTTGGATCGAAGTTGATATCATTTTTTAGGTTGATCTGGCTTTTGTCTTATTTTTTTTATTTCTTTAATAAATTTTTCCTAATTTTTTTAACAAGTGATATGTGATGGTGACCTACTCAAATGGATACGGGTTGATCTCTATATTAAAAGTCTTCTTGATAAATATTTTAGACAATTGTTTAATTGTGTTTCGTTTAAGATATAAACGACATTACAAGTGAAAATCATTTATGAGTGAATTGAAAATGTTTCTATTAGAGGAAGAGTATACTAATGTAAAAAAGAAAAAAAAAAATAACACTCTCACTTAATAAAAAAGATTTACCAAGTATCCAAATAAATTTTTCTCTCACACTAACTTTTTTTATTAGATGAAATAATTCCAATAATATATTAAGGAGGAGTTTATTAATAATAACTGATTCTTATGTAAATTATTGTTAATAGACTAATTATTTATTGTGGAACTAAAATTGACCAAACTAACTACTTGGTGGCAGCTACCAAAAATAATTCAGAAAGAAGGAAAAATATATGAAGCTTCATATGAATAATGTTCCAATTATTTTGTCGGTGTTTGCTGAAAAACAATGTGAAAGACATAACAAAGAATGAGAATAGAAGTTGAACAGAAAAAGCATTCTAGGTAAAATAATGGTTACAAATTAATTGTACGAGGAAAGTGTAGTTTGAAGGGTTGAGTTGTGACCCACCACAAGAAGCGACAGAATGAAGCAACAAAGAGGCAACCCACCATGGAAGTGAGAGCTTTATTGTGTAACATAAGAATATTTGGCACACCCACTTGCTCCAACATCATTTTCTCATTCTCTTCCTTTTTCATCCATTTACCTTTTGCTTTCAAAAAAGATAGAGAATCATTTTCCCATGAATTTAAGAGGATCAATGTTCAATTCAAACCTTTCATAATAATTGGGAAGTCGGTGCAATGTGATCTTGAAGGAAATTGAAAAAGAATAGATATTTGATATTCTTTGGTGGACCCAAAAGTTGGATAGGGTCATAAATCTCATAACATTAGCATTAGGTTAAGGTGGGTCCTAAACATTTAAATAAGAAAAATAAGGGAGGAAAAACAATTAAAATCTGAGAAAAAAATTATGCAGTGACCTTTTGGAGTTGGTTAATTGGATTTTTAATTATTTTTTTTATTCTTGTTATCGTGGTTAATTCTATTATGGATGTTGTTAATGCATAATACATAATAGGCAGCAACAACTCTAAAATTAATGTTGTTTTTGTTTTACCGAACTGACAAAAGTTATTATTTTTAGTATAGATTCATTATCATGGTTATGGGTAGAATAAGTTTGGATTTGTAAACAGTAATATTGCCAAACTTGCTTTAAGTAATATTTTTTATGAGATCGATGCAACAACATGATTCTTTTTTTCTTGGATTTATCATTTGGTGGAGTCACAATTCTTCAAAGTATTATTTAGTTTGAGATCGTTTTTGACATATGGTAAAATTTAAAAGAACATTATTATCAAAGTGATATTTTGGAGTTTCATAAATTCTAGAAAATTTATTTTCTTATAAGTTGGGTGACTTATCTACGTGACAAGAAGTTGATAATTTTTATCAAACTTCATTACATACATGTGAGATTAAATATTTTTGTATTTTTGTTTTTACAATCAAAAAATATTGAAAAAATAATTATATTATTGAGTTTATCGAAGAATTCAATAATATATTCGTCAATGTTAATTATCAAATCATGTTAATGTCAATAAGGTGTTTACTTTGTTAGTAAGATGACTACTATCATATTTATTTTATGTCTAAAAGCTGTTAAATAGTGATATCTTAAACATTTAGATGTAAACATAACTTTTTTTTCCATAATGACTTGAATGAAGAAATTTACATGCAACCTCCTTGTAAGCTTATTGTTCCCTTTCTCAACCACATTTGCAAATTACAAAATCCTTGTATGACTTTAAGCAAGCCAATAGACTATAAATACAAAGTTGTATCAAGTTTTAATATATTGTGGTTCCACACAATTTAAGTCCGATTATTCTCTCTTCACTAAATATACAATAAAGATTCATTACAATTTTCACCTAAGTTGATGATTTGCTTCTCAAGGGTTCAAACTTAGTAAAAATAAACATGGTTAAATAACTTTTGCACACAAAATTTGGATATGGTGATTTAAAATGATTCCTTGATATAGAAGTTGCAAGATCAAATAAGAAAATGACTCTATTTCAAAGAAAATATGTTCGTGATTTGCTATAAGAGGCATGACTCTTAGTTGTTAGGCCATGTACCACTCCAATAGAGCTTACTTTCAAACTTTCCAAGAATGAACTTCTCTCTAAAATGCTACCACTTACATAAGGCTCATTAGAAGAAGATTGATGGTGATCATGTATTGAGACTAGAAGGTTTGTTTTAATCTTTTCTTCTTCTTGAAAAACCTTAGTATCTCATAAAAATGTAGAAATTAATCTATAATAACAAGGTCATTAGCTAAAGTTAAGTCTAGAACTATAACTTGTTTTATGTGGTTTCTGCATATTGAACTTTCTACTATAATTCATGTTATTCTTTATTATGACAATAAATTTATTGTACATATCTCTTCTGATATATTTCATAAGAGAATTAAAGACACTGAAGCGAATTATCATATGCTTTAGTTTATGAAGACATCATCACAAAACTTTTTATTAGTGGACCATTCTTTTTTTTTCTATTCAACAAATGTTTCACATATGCGTTTGAGAAGGAGAATGTTAGAGTTTATAAATTATGTTGTTAACAAAATTAGTTTCTGTTTTTTTTTTCTTGTATAACAATTTATACTCTGTTCTTCTATTTTCTTTTTCAACTCTTTGTATCACTCTTCTCCTTTTACCCATTTCACATTTAGCATTTACACTCTGATTTAATCACATAGGATATTATAAATTTGTAACTTTTATAATAAATATGTTGAAAATTATACCATTCAAGATGTATGATTGAATACCAGGATACAATTGTTTTATAATCTCAATACATAATACTACATTACTTTTACATAAATAAATATATGACACAACAGGATTTTAACTAAATTCATGTTGTTTTTAATTAAATGGACCTAAATTATTCTAGAGAATGTACATCTAACATGTGTGATTTGGAAGGTTTGTTGACTTTGTTTACATTTTTTAAGGCCCACTAAACTCTCCTTTATCTGTAGACTAAACTCATATTTAAAAAGACATCCTTGTTCATTCAATAAAGTGACACTGAAGTACTGAAGTCCTCTATATTTAAAGAGACAGTCATGTAGGGTTAACGAATAAATCGTAAAATCGCATGTCAATAATGTGAACATACTCCGAATTATAAGGACACAAATTGGGTCCAGTGACGCATTTCTAGTATCATCAGCTTGAAAAAGAATGCGATTTGGAAGATTCTCTTCTGTAGCACTTTTCTCTTCACACCTTCCAACTACTTTTTTTTTTACAAGAATATCCTTTCACAAAAATAGTTTCTAGAAGGTATTTTCAAGAAATTTTTGAGGTCTAAATTTTTTTTAAAATATATTTCCGAACTAATTTTTAAAATGTAGAGGGAGTTTAAAGAAGAAAAGTATATGGTGCACAAAGAGAGACATGATTTTAGATAAAATAATTATGTCTAAAAATGTGTCATTGTAGCCGCATATATGAATGTTATTTATGTATCTCTTTCCGTCATATATTGCATAAAGAAAGAAGTGATAGTGAGAAATAAGCTCTTTCCGTTATTTTAACAAAAGGATGAAGTGCAGGGGAAAAAGGTGCGGAAATAACTTTAGCCATTGTAAGATTAACAAACAAAAAGCCAATAGCAATTGCTAATCACTGGTGCTAAAGATTACACTTTGTTGAAATTATACTGATATAACTAAAGTTTGATAAAACCACATTCCCTCCATGTAACCTTTCACACAGCTACAGAATGCATAGTACAATGTAATTCTTTAAATTAAAAGTGTGGAACGAAAATTTAATATTGGGAATGGTAAACATAATTTCCCAACTTTTTACCAAGTCATTAACAGAACCTAAATGAGTGAAATCTCATTCCATCTATTCACCAAGCTATTTCAGTGAAACTGTCTTTGTTTTGGGTTTACAAAAGCGAATCAATTTGTATTTAAAAAATAAAACACTCTATATAAGCGAGTAAAGTGCACAGTAACTGAACCACCCCTAGAACCAGCCATTTCAGAGTATTTTCAGAAAGTATGGATATACTCAGGATTTCCGAGCCAATAATTCACAGGTTACTACATCGTCCATGGATGAAGCAGACTTCCCAGCACCTATGACAGGAACTATGTTGAAGATTGGCTCCTCACCATTTTTAAATCTCTTGTGACTCATTTCCGAGAGTTCAAAAAGTGCATTGTAGAACATAGGTTGTAATAGCTGCACCGACATTTGAAGGCTTTCCGGGATGTAGAACCTCAAACTCTGCATAAGATGAAACGAGAATTTGAGAAGTGCAGAGATTGACCAAGCTCACAAAAGAACACAAAGAGGGTGTGGAATAAAGTGGATAGCTGGCCTTTTTTTATTTTTCTCTTCAGATAATTTTAGTTTCTGGTAACCTTTTCTTATATCACACTAGGCTCCACTGTCCCTTAATTCCAAGAGGGGACAGACCCCAAAAAGCGTAGATACCTTTTTAAGCACAAATGAACATGATGGGCAAGGAGATGCATAAAATATCTAGATTTAGAAAGAGTGCAAATTAAAGAAAGCAAGGTACTTAAAATTTTGTCCTTCATCTCCCTCGCCAAAAAATTAAAACCCAGACAAACGAAGAATAAAATTGATCCTGTATAATATTTTAAGAAATATACTAACCATTATATCTTCCCAGGCAAAGTCATTATCCGTCATAACTTTGTCAAGAAGATAAACGCAGAACTTTGATATCTTCTCCATATATTCCTTAGGAAGAGAACATTGACCATTATTCACATTATCAGCAGGCTGCGAGTCAAAACATATCTTTCTGGCTAGCTCACTTGTAATATACAGTATAATGGCACATATCTTTCCAGAAACCACACATTTCTGAATGCAAGAATCATGCCAATTTTCTGGCTTGAAACCCCAATAATGTGATGGTGTCTCTGATCTAGATCTTTCCGTTATGGCCTCAGGTACTGTATCTGTTCCATCGTCAACATAAAGAATAGGCTTTGCTTCTACAAGCGCTCTGGAAAGTACAAATTGCAGATGCCCATGGACATAAATATTGTGAGGATTTATAATATACTAACATTAATAATAATAATTAAAAAGAAACAAGGATTCAGTAAAATCCCTTCTAAATTCCAAAATCACAAAAGATGGAAGATGAAAGATAATCCAAATGAAAGATAAGACAATGTTCCATGTTCAAAGGAACCAAGACTCTACCATTCTGTGCAAAAGTGTTGTGGTTATCTAGAAAACAATAAGTTACCCAAGGAGCGTATCATTTCTTATAAAGAAGACTTTAAATTTAACTCAAACTCACAAAACTAGCTTTGTAAAGTGAGATTTGCATTCACTTATATACTATAATATGGATCTCTAACACATCCCCACACACTCAGAAATGGACATCTTGAGTGAGCATAAAATTAGATATTAGTGAGTGGTATGATAGTGATCCAATAATAGGTTACATAATAGACCCAACAAACTTTATTAAGATAGAATTTGGTACCACCTTAGAAACTAAACTTTAAGCCTATTTTAATATTATAAAACCAGTTTGTAAGGTGAAGTTTGCATTCATTTATATACTATAAATCTTATCTCTAATAGATGTGAAATATCCAACATCCTTAAAACAATGAAACCTGGTATAAACAAACATCATGAGAGAACTTTTTTTACAAAAAAGGAAAAAGAATACCAATTTGTAGGTTCTAAATATATAAATGGTTGTCCTGCTCTAGTTGCAGATCCATGAAAGCGAAAAGGTTTATTGTTTAAAGAAGCACAGTTAAGAAAAATATCAGTTATGGTATACCCTACAGTACCTTTTAGGTAGATCAGGAACAAGCACATAAAGGAACAAGGGATCCAACCCTTTGTAGGTGTCCACTTCCTGCAGATGGGAGATCTTCATCTGCCTAAGGATTATTTCTTGTTTCTCCTGAATATTGAGTCTCTCTGATGATGAAATACGTTTAGAACAATAAATAACAAAAACAATTGCAGATGTCGATATTGAACAATTATAGCATTTCGCCACTGCTTCACTGTTTTTTAGTGCTTGTTCCAGTTCAACACCAGGGCCTCCCTGGCAAAGATTCATTGTAGGAGGATCAAGCCCTAATTGACCAGCCATGTAAAGCATACCCTCATGCAAGGTTGCCTGCAAGCAAAAACATTAGGAAGAACAGGAGTCACTAGATAACATTTGAAATGTGATAATGGTATAATGTGCAAAATTAGATGTTAAATATATGAAGGACCCTATACGAAGTAAGAAAACTAGAAGAACTAACATCATTTAATTAGATGATTACCATGTAGCCGATCCCTTTTTAATAAGGGTACCCAGAAAGGAATCCCAACTCTCAAGTCAAGACACAATGAATGAACTAGAAATTAAGTTCAAGCAACTAAAGTATCAACCTCATTTTGGATCAGTTAATTTTGCGCTCAAAACAGCTTTACAGTTATTAATCAGAGACTACAGCTAAAAAACAAAGTTATTGGTCCAAATATTTAGGTATCAAGTAAAACTAGTTAAAGAAAATCAAGATAAAGCTATTTTTAACTTAGGAAACTATAAGAACAAGCTTATAGAAATAAGACAAAAGATCTGCAAATTGTTATTTATATATATAAAAGAATAAATGCATTTCACACTTAAATCTTTTTCTATACTCTTAATCTTTCCAATTAAAAATTAACTCCCTTAAGAGGCCCAAATAACTTGGTATGCAAACAGCATGATACTCTTGGTCCAATAGCAGAATGTTTGACATTAATTTCAACAAAACTAATTGCCCAATTAATTCTCTAAAGAGAGAAGAGCACTAAAATTGCAAAGAATAATATGTTCCTGTTTGAATTTTGTCATTAAATATACACTAAAATCACTTTAATCTATAATAAGCAGCATTCAGCTTCAAATTCAACTGCTTTCAGTTGTCACATCTCAGGTCAACTTCCATAAACAGGATACAGATAACGTGCAAACTACTTGTTCTGATGATAAATAATTGGCTGCTGCTGAAATCAATGGGGTTTACCTGGCTGTATGGCCCAATGCAACTAGGTGCCCAACAGGAAATACTCTGCACATGCAAAACCTTTTTATTTTTATTGTTTGATACCAGAACTTCTATGTATGCACTGCTGAAACCTGATTCTATAAGAGGCATTTCAACAGTACTACGAGACGGGACGCCAAATGGACATTTATCCTGTCTTATACACTTTACATACGTCTCATTTGCCTCAGAGAACTTATTCATGTCATCGATGTAAAGGTGAATATAGAGGACATTCTCCCATCCAAAACCAAGGCCCAATAACTGTGATTCAATTTTCCCCAAGACAATCCTCAAGTCTTCCTGCAAACCTGCACTAAGGAAATAAGACAAAGTTTCACCAAAGTGCAAAATATTGTGAAAGAGGTGAAACAAAACAGAAAAAGTAAAGAACAATTATGACCATTGCATGAATCTTGCAACCAGAAACTTAAAGAGAATGTGCCCTTGTTATTTGCTCTTGAGATGTTAAATTTATGTTCTATGCCATCCATTGCGTCAGCTCTATCATCCACAGGCTTGTACGTGGCCTCACATCCTTCTAAACTGTCGTGTACTTCATAAACAGATCCCAGTTTCTGTGTACAAATCTCATGTATGTTGTCTTGTGATTTTAAATACTGAACATCAGCTTTATTTTCCAAATGAAATGCCAAGGGATGAAGGATTCCAACAGGAGCTATGGCATCTGAAGAGTGCATCACAACTTGATGTTCATCGAGCACAATACAAGCATTCTGAAAAATGTAATGAATATGGATAAAAGAAGAAAACGGAAGAACAATATTGATAATAAATTGAGACCAGTATTTGGTAGAACCATAAAACTGACAACAAATGAATGATGGAAAATTGAATTTACAATATAGAATTCTCCAGATCAATATTTGGTAGAACCACAAAACTGAAACCAAAATGTATGAGTGCAAATTGAGACCAGTTTTATGGGTTACAACTAAAGATCAAATGAACAATGGCCAATTCAAGAGTTGGTGTGCAAATTAAAGCGTGAAACCAAATAAAGAAGTGATAAACCTCAAAAGGTGGTCGTATGAACTTACAGAGAAGAGAGGACAATCAAGAGTTAATGTTTCATATTCCCCTCCTTCACCACAAACATTAATTCCATATAATCTGCAAAAAGGAGTTATAATAAAGGATAGGGTGAAATAAATATGACAAGACCGTAGAGTCATTTACTCTAGAAACTTTAAAGAATTTACACAGATAATACACAAAGAAAAAGGAGGGAGAATAACTTGTGACATACTCTTTCAATTTATGTAAATAAGCATTTAAGAAGGCTAATTCTTTACCCAAGTGCTTTGCAGGATCCAAACCCATGGCAGCTACCTTCAAACATAGATGGAGCATTAAATTCAAAACTATCAATTATTCAAGTACATTACAAAAAGAAGTCTAACATATTTATTGGGTAGAAGAAAATGGTATCAGATGTAAAACTTTTAATTTTTGGCAACATATAACTCACCTCAATATATTCAAACAAACCTCATTTTTTTTAAGAGTACATGAAATCATTACATTATCATTAATACCATCAATTGATATCAGAATGACAAGATGCTCAATATTATCAAAGCACAATTTGATCACTCTGCACAAATGGTAAGTAAGAAACACACAGGAGTAAGAACAAAGGAATTCCCTCCCATTTTACAAATGAAAAAGAAAAACCACAAAAAGCAATAAGCGTTAGAAACAAAATTAAACAAGTTATACCTTCACGGTTACAGCTACAATTCCATTTGTAATCTGGTCAAGACCAACTTGGAGTAAGAATTATATGAACAATAGAGAAAATTAAAATCCTACTACACAATTGCATACGTGTATGCTATCAATTATGGTGAACAATAGTCCAAAACACTGTTTACCATTTCCTGGAGAAGCAATGACTGATCTTGTTTCCATAAGTATGCCAAAGAAACAAGGCCTAACCTTGAACAAACACTTTCCACCCGCAATCTCTGATAGTCAGATGCAATGGCTCCAGAAGACACTGCAGTAACAGAGGGTATCTTCCTTTTCACTTCACGTAACAAAATGAACAGGTCTTCGACTTCATCACCTTGAGTTGCTTTGTAACCAAGCTCCTGATGCCTATTAAGAAATTATCGCATAAAGGTTTAAACCAAACATTATATAAGTTAAGATGTTTAACAACGTTATAGGTCATAGCTTAAAAGGTGAACCAACAAATAGTCATTAGAAAACCTAACTGGTGAGGAGACTAATCGAGACAGAAAAGGGCCAGAGAATGGGGAACTATTCTAGCAGACAATTAAGAACCTACTGGGTAGAAAAGCTAGTTTGAATGCTCATAACATACAATGATATAATTATTCTAAAAATATATAGGATAGGATACATTTAAGATACATATATAGATATGTATATAAATTCATAAAAATAATAAATATATAATTATTCTGCAAATCCAAACTAAAAAAAATTAGACCTTTATATTATAATCTGTTGTCATCATAAACTACTACTTATTGCCTATGAATAGGAATAATACGATCAATCTCACTGCTTTCTTGAAATCATCAAGTTCCACTTTTAGTTCACCAAGGAAAAATGTTTTTTATTTTGCTCAGTGTCATGTTCTTGTGCTAAATTTCATAACTTTTTTAAAGGCCTGGAGTACTTCACCTATACATATCAGGGAAGTATTCAAATATCTAAGAATATTGGTATTGGATATAAATACGTGAAACAAATGAAAGTATCAGTGCCTCATTGTCGTCAACAATGCATTAAGGTGCTAGAGTAGCCTCGGGCCATTAATCCAAACTTGTAGCAGAGCATTTGTGGCAGCTATCCAGGAAACCACAGTCATCTCAGCGAGTATGGTGGATAGAGGGAAATCCCCTCTTTACCACTGTGCTTGTGTGATGCTGAACCGTTTTTTGGGGGGATTTTTTCAGATTTCAGTCTATATTTGAAGCATTGGGTTCATCAAAGCTCTCTTTCTCGGAGGCTTAACAGTTTTTTGATTCCATGACTTCTGTTATTATTTACTTATGTACGTTTAGCTTCAAATTATGACTTTCAGTTATTAATTATGATTATGTTTCTCCTTTTGGGTACTTCCTAGTTTTGAGCATCTATGTATTTATAGTTCAAATTACTCAGTATTTATCTCGAAACTTCCAAATAGCACCATGCCTAGTACTTGTATCACGCTGTAAAAGATTTGGGGTCAGCAATTCCCCGCAGCTATTTGGCATTGATAACTATGGAATGTCAATAGGAGTTTAATTACCTTTAATTAACTAACCTAACCTAACCTACTGATTTCCCTTAAAATAATTGGCTTATCAAAAGATTTATGATTAGAAGGCTTGCCTTGAGGAGCCTTGTATTCGCCTCCTGAACAATGGCAATCCCATGCATTCAGCATACTTGACAATAATTTGATGTCCAACCTGTGGAAAACATTGAGCAGTCCATTTTCATTTTGTACATTGATGGAAAAAACACTTTCCAGTAAATAATTAAATATAAGCAGAGGTCTAAGATGGTGATTCCCTAACAATTAGGTTCATTACTTCACATTTTTTTAAAAAGAAAAAAATCATATTTTGCCAAAATGAGAAGAAATAACAAAAAATTATGAGGAAAGTAATTCCGCTCCAAACAACAGCTTCAATTCCAAAGTGCCAAATGAAATTTAAATTCCTAATGTTACAATGAAAAATACTAAAAATTTCTAATCTCATGCATCATGCTTAGTTTAAGAAAACACTGATGTAAAAGCAATGCTAATACTTTCTGTTATTTCATTGTTTCATCAGTTACAAAACGCATGTAAAAAAAAAAAAAAACGTTTTCTTTTCAAATTTCACCCAAAATAAAAATTACAAGAAAGTTAAAAAAACTGAGCAATGGAAATAACAAAACGGGAAAATGGAAAGGAAGCATACAGTTTGGTACATGTAACTATCGAGCTCGTCCACAGAATCATCAAGCGGCATCAAATTGGCCAATGCAACAATCTATTGCAACACCAATTAGAATTGATAAATAAATTAAATAGGATAAAAATGACAAATGATTTCAGGAAAATAGAAAAGGAAAACCTCGTGGCCATATTCAATAGCCTTCATCATGGCATAGCAACTGTCTTTGCCGCCGCTAACGAGCGCCACCACCTTCATCGTCGCCGTCGCCGCTTACACCACTGAATAGTGTGTCGTTTTAGGGCTCTACTGAACGAACAGAGAAGCAGTAAAACGCTGCGTTTGGCTTTTTCTACTTCCTCATATTGGTGAGTTTATTTAAACTTAGAAATAAATTACTTAAAAAAATGACTATTAATAAATAGTTCTTGTGAAAATTACCTAAATTTAATTATAGTTATAACTAGTATTTTTTAATTAAAAGTGTCTTTTCGTCTTTTTGAAAACAGCTTTCGCGTCAATTTATTTTCCAAATAATCTATCAAAATAAGTTATTTATAGTTTATTTTTGGTTTATGCTTTTTTTAAATTAAATACGTATTAAATAGTTTTTCTATTAAAGAGTTTTTTCTTAAAAGAAAAACTTAAAATAAGTCCAAGCTATTGTAGTCTCTCGATCTGAGTCTTTCCGTTTTTTTTTCTTTAAATACTATATGAGCCTATTTTCTAAATATTCTTTCTCTTAAAAAAGAAAATACATAAATAATTAATCCTTTGAAAGTAGTAGTTTATATGTTTTATTAAAATAATTTTTTTCAAATAGAATTGAGAATATTTATTGTTACTTTAGAAGATGTCATAAAAAAATAGTTTGCAATAAACTAAAGTTGTCTCACGGACCTAAGTTTACTAAAATTAGGAAGTCTTGTTGTAACAATTTTTTAATGGGCTTTCATTTTATATTTAAAAAATATTGGATACTAAAAAATACAAATTTCAAAGAAATTAAATAAAGAGAATGTTCCATAATATCAATGATTAGTAAAAGACATGTCATTTTACTAATTAATCATTCTATGTATTAGTTTCGTTATGGATGTGAAAATTAAGAACTGACGAGGGTGGAGTGAGTGGCTGCAGGTTCCCCTACGCGTTTTTTAAAGAAAACATTTATGGTGGCTTTTGTTTTTATTTTTAAGTAAAATTCCATATTTATCTCTCCTTTTCTTGAAATTTAATTGATATAAAATTTGTATTTTATTTGTGTTAAATAATATGTACATTTTTTCTACTTAGATATTCGTTAAATAGTTTTTTGCAATAAGTAAAAATTATAATAAAAATATAATATTATTAAAAATTTGATGTCGAAAGAATATATTTTTTCTTTTCAATATTGTCTATTAGCATAAATTTTAAATAAAGTATTAAATAAAATAATAAATTTGTAGTAATCTCAAATGATAATTATATAT
>Ga0123340_1001249_pt1 | contig 20646 bp, 13 predicted proteins | sample SirMexnodulemix_FD_89961 | JGI IMG/M metagenome (GOLD analysis project Ga0123340, IMG submission 89961) | Root nodule microbial communities of legume samples collected from Mexico - Siratro Mexico nodule mix | ecosystem: Host-associated > Plants > Roots > Nodule | place: Mexico: Nepantla... | reverse complement strand
TATAAATATTATAAAATTGTAACACATGTTCTGTGAATAATAAAAACTAGGACATGTCACATAAAAAAACAGTTAAATAAAAATATTCAATTTATTTAAGCCAAAATTTAATTTTACATTTGATAATTTAACTTTTTAAAATTGTGTAATTTTAGTTAAGTACTATTATATCATCTCATTTTAATATATCCATTGAAATAACATACGATACAAACTTGTTATTAATATTGTCAATACAAAAATACATCATAAGATTTGAAGTATGTTTTTAAAAAATTACTCAAAGAGTTTGCTTACGAGGGAATATTGTTTCTATCAAAAGAAAGACTTTCCATTTGTATTATAAAAATTCACATTTAAAATTTGTAAATTGTTGCGGTTCTTAGAAACCATTTCGCGATCTTGCATTTGACTCATAATTGACTAAATTATGTATACTGTAAGCATATAATTCATTGTATTATAACATAATATAAACCTGGTATAATGTATTGCTTAACACAATATGTGAAAAGACTTTAGATAATACTTTGGCTAAGACTTTAAAACATATTTATTTGTATATCTTTTATAAAATATTTCTTTAAGAAATTTTATTTTAAGAAATATCCCAAATGAAAATATAATTGTCACCGTTTCACATAACATCTTTTTACGAATTGAATACTATACTAATGAACTAAAATTACTTGATTTTAAAATACTTAAAAAAATAAATATATGATTAAATTTTTGTAAAACCAAAATTATATACTTACGAAAGCACAATGAATCATATAAATTGTCAACCTTAGAAAAATACCACATAGCCTCATCGGGTGCTTCTTCTATACTTCTGGAGCCATTAATAATGAAGAAAAGTAGTAATTAATTGCTCACCAAGGTCAATACTTTTCTCTTCCATGTAGCTCTCAGTTAATGCATTTGTTAATATATACACATATATTCCTTTAACAAATTTACATTTTTTTTTCTAACATAATTCTAATCTGAATCAAAAATAATGTGAAACCAGATATTTAATCTACAGAAGACTAAACAACACAGAAGTATGATTCTTCAACAATTATCAGAAGCTTGATTAGTGTCAGAATTTATTGGTTGCTTTACATCCTTGATCAGAGAATCCTTAAACATCCTGCAATAAGGATATGAATGCATTCACATAACATACTGTCAATTAAATGATCTAACTAATCACAACAACAAAAATTAACGAGTCACAGAGTTGGGAGATGAATTGAGACACAAACAAAGATAAAGGGTAAAAGAATTTGAAGTATGAACAAAGAAAGTTATTTGCACTACCTTATTTACAATCTTTATTCACAATTTTCACACTCTTCTTTCTCCTTTTCCTTATTCTTCCAGAATTTTTGTTTATCCCCTTATTTGGAAATATGACCTGAAGTGGGATAGTGGAGTCTAACAAAATCTTCCCACACATGGTGCAAGAGCTGCAAATAGGACATTACAAAATCAGCAGAATGAATTTATTAATGGTGTGAAAAAATAATAATTTTTTTGCCAAAAGCTTTGAGAAGAAAGAAGATGTAAAACTGCACCTGCAATATTCTCCAGTAAAGTCATTCATTATGCTTTCTACAGTGGTTTGACAAAACCTCCAGCAATGATCGCACCACTCCATCACTGCTTTTGCAACCAATTCGAAAGGGTTACATATAACTCCTCTTTCTTGGGAATCAAGTATTCAACTTTGACCTGGCATCAAAGCATTATTATACACGCATAAAAGTTTGTGTGAATAAATGCTGAATGCTTTTATTCTACACATATTATTTAAGGCCGCGTGAATTATATATTATTGAAAAGTAAATTTAAGTTCAAAGATTACGTCACTGTGGAGCTATATCATAATTTAATATACTGGCAATAACAAGTTTCTCATGCATTATATAGATATTTTGAAATTTAGCTAAAATTTTAAAATAAGAATATGCAGTAAAAAGATATCCCCTTTCTTGAAATAATGTAAAATCATGTACTTTAAAAAAGAAAGAAAGTATAGTAGGTCATCCTATTCAAAAATAAGAATTTTATTTTACTGGACACTAATAATTAACATTTTAAACATATCAATATCAATTTATAAATTTAAAATATTTTATTTGAATAAGACAATTGAAATTATTTAATTTTTTATTTAGATATAATATTTCAATTGACGAAATATGAAAATTATTTAAATATGAAATAATTATTAACAAGTATTAATATTGATAATATTCTTTAGTTAAGCTTCTTTGATTTTATTTTTTTTACTAAAATTTTTAATTCATATTGACAAAGCTTTCATCACGAAATTATTTTTACTTAATATTATTTTTACTTAATATTGACCAAAATTGTTAAGTTAACATTACATAGTTATTTTCTGATGTTGGTTTATATTTTTATACCATTTTTTAAATATTTAAAATTTTTACTTTTAGATGAAATTTAAATTATTCAATTTTAGATAATCCAATTCCTTTTAAAATTTCTTCCCTAAATAATATCAATTACAGGAAACGATGGAAAAATAAAACTATAAAAGGAATATAAAATAATGTTGCAAACTTCCTTTTGGGACTGGACCAAATTTAGCAAATGAAAGATACAGTCTAAACTATATATAGATGGCACCAACTCATGAAGCTAAATCATATTGTGAGAGTAAATGTTTTTGAAAGGGAAAAGATGTACAAGGACCACAAAAGTGTACATGTTACAGTCTACTGCCAAGTACTGCTACGATGCAAAATGACACGCACTCATCTCCATGACAAAACGGAAAGAACAACAAAGCCTCGTACAACAATAGTGTCAAAACTGTTGACTGCAAAGACATTGGATTCAGAAGATCTGGACTGAATTCACATCACACGGTCATGTTCCATCTCCAAAATGAAGATTATGCTCAAGACCTTTGCTTCTTGGATTTCTTTCCTGATGTTTGTTCTGATGATCCCATAATATATGTCTCGGCATTTATATTTTCTACAGACTTACGCTTCCCAAACTTCTCTGTTTTTTTCTGCAGACGTGCCATTTTTAATACAAGTGACATAAGAAAACACCGGTGCGGCAAAGAAAGCTTACAGTTTTAACCAGACAAAGAAAAAAAAAACATAACAAAATTATGCGACAAACTTGTTACCTTTAAGGACATTGCAATGTCAGTTACGTTATTGTTAGCATCCTCTGATTTATCCACCGCGTTTGCAGGCTCCTAAAGAGAGCAAATAAAAATTTAACAAAACACCATGAAGACTATAAAGTAAAGCAATTTAACAAAAAATAGTGTGTTTGGGTTGCAGTTTCGAATGCACCCAAATGTTCATTTGCACTATCGCGTAATAACAACATTTATGAATAGGAAAAAAGTAAAATACGTGGATTACGTTGAAGGGAAATGTAACCCCAAACACAATAAATAGTTGTGAATATAAGCGAAAATTGCAAATGAAATGTGGGTACAAACCTTGGGTGGGATAAAGGCCTCTTCTCGTTTCCTTTTGTTTTCAGCAGTTTTTTCAGCCTGTTTCTCCTGCTTCTCTTGCCATATCTTAGCCGATTTTCTTTTGTTACTTAAAAAGTATTCTCCAGTTTCTAATTGTATATCAATCTGAAATGTCACATAAATTACGAAAGAAGACTTAGAATTTATTTCATAAATTAACAAACAAAATATCAAAAGAATATAGTGCGTCAAAAACTTGGATATATACAGACAAAACTTAAAAAGAAAAAACTCATATGCATGCAAGAAAAAAAAAACTAGTTGTGGAGTTGACGCTGTTATCTTATTTAAAGGTCAATAAAAGGTTCATATATTCACAAATCCTTTATAATGCACACTTAAGCAAAAGGTGAGCATATCAATTCCTGAATACAATGCTCGATATTGAATACTAATCATATTTCACAATCACTATATCTGTTACCTTTATTGAAACAACTAAAGATGAAATATTAGGTTCTCAGCTCTAACAAATCAACAGCAATTAGGAGAAAATAGATTAAGCACTAATCACAGCAGAGCCCGAAAATCAAGTTGGATCAGTAGGGTCCTACTGAGGTAATTGAGTTCTCAAGAACCATTAAATGCAATTCTTCTTTGGGAACCATTAGGCAAATGTAAACAAAATGGAATTTATTTAAGCATTCATTTCTTAATCCCTCAACCTCTCTTTTCTAAACAATTCTTTATTTTTGTATTTGGGGACATGAATAGATGAGACTCCATACATAAGTGGAAGAAATACAACCAGATTAAAGATATTAGAATTTGTCTCACCTTGCTGGGCTGTTGTGGTGGAGGGAATGGAGTGTATGGTTTCTTCTGTTTAGATTTAACCTTCTTTTGTTTAACATTTTTCCTAGATAAAGATATGAGAGTCAATGAAACGGACGCCAAGGGTAAGAACTTTGTATATACAAATTATCAAATAAAAGGCATACTTCTTGAATTTTGGAAGGAACCTATCCCAGTTCTCCTGGGCAAGTGCCGGATCCTTTTCAAGTTCTTTCTTCATCATAAGAACCTGACCAAGTGAAAAAAGAGAATTTAGTTATTTTTTACACCGGAAATCTATACCATAAAGATCAGCTTGATAAAATACAAATAAATTAACCTTAATGTTGTATACAGGATGCATTTTATTCAGCATGCATTCTTCAACAATCCTTCTGACTTGTTTTAAACCTTTAAACGAACCCATAGCAGCAACTGTGTTTCCCTGCAGAATTGCATGAGAAATAGAAAGAAATCAGCTCTTTCTAGACTACACCCGTATCATAGTGCAAGTAAATGTACAGTCTTCACATTCTAAACAACGAAGCAAAAGTCATAATTACCTGGACGAGAATGTAGCAGCCAGTGAGTATTTCAAGAGCCTGCAAACCAGTATTGCAGTTAGAGAAAAGTGAGTTACAAAGTTGAAGCCATCGGTTTTTAGTAGTATGCAGTACCATAAAATCAAAGATAGAATGTAATAACAAAGGGGTCATTCCCATTGCTGAAAAGAATCAAATCTTAACAGAAAACATACCTTCAAGGTGGAAGAATTGGGACCCACGAGATGCTGTCTCCTTTTCACAAATCGCTCCTGCAGTCAGAAAATCAAGTGAACTTCCTGGTCTCGCACATTCCTCAAAATGTTTTGAGACAAAATACAAAAATTACATGGAATAATATAAATTCAAAAAAAGCTGTTGAGATGGGGGCTTTCACGGCCATATGGTTTAAATTAATAAGGAATTTCTCCTAAAAGTTCTTAAGGGAATTTCATTGCAATAGAAAGCATGAAGTGTGCTCTCAAATAATTATTTTTGGCAGCTTCGGAGAGAACTGGTGCATAAGAATGATAGGTATATCATCAACACGAATGATTATTGCTCCAAAAGTAGGATTACTAATACAAACATTTCCAACCGTCACACATAATATCACAAAATCATTGCATTACAGCAGATGGCCTCTGCCTGTTCCTTCCCAATCCAAAGAACTAACCAACACTCAATCCAAACACAGGACTGGCAGAGGTACTGGTAATGAATATTCAACGATAAAACAACAGACAATATTCACAAAATCATCAGAGAATACCTTATTTCGAACCATGCCACTGATTTTAATGATATCACATTGCACTTCGTCGTCAAGTATTTTTATCGCCTGAGAGCAACGAAAACGACATTAACATAACTAAAATTTGAAAGAAAAAGAGAGAAAAAGAGAAAGACGTACATATAAATACCTGAGGAGCAGGAACACTTCTTGAGAGAAGCTTGATGAGATCCCTGGCTTTGATGATAATATAGGGGTCTCTGGTCTTTCTGGTCGTTGACACCGTCATGGAGCCCTCGACCTGTAACAATTGAAAGTAAAATTAGGGTTTGGGAATGAAAGAAAAGGACGGTGGAAGGAGAGTGAGCAAGGGATTTGTGTACGAGGTTGAGTTCGCAAGCGACGCCGTATTGTTTGAGAGCGGATTTGACAGCAGGCCATGCTTCTTGGAGGTACTTTTCGAGGTACTGAGGGAAGAGGGTGGAGAAGGAACTGACTTCGAGCATGCCACCTTCGTTCCACGAAGGGTCGAACTTCTCGACCTTCCAGTGGTCGATGTTGGGGTCATCGTCCCATGGCTTGGGTTTATCGTGCTTCCCCTTTCTCTTCTCCTTCTTCTGCGATTCTTCCATCTCCACGCCATTCTCGTCCTCTTCAAGGTTCTTCATCGCTGCTACCTCTCCGGTTATCACTCTGCAGTTGCTTCCGTTAGGTTTTCGAATTTGTGTGGGATGCTGTCTTGTTTCCACCAAAATGTTGAAGTACCTTTGGGCCTCCTATTTTAGCCCATTTTATTTAACAACATGGGTACATTGTTTCTTCCTGCACCACCTTTTTACGGATGTGTAAAAAGTAAAAGTGGTTTCTTCCGAAACCTGTATAGGTGTGGTAAAAAATAAAAATGTTGGGTGCGAAAAATAAGATTCGTTTTACCAAATACTTCTTCTCTAAAATATTGTACGTATACAATTTTTCCTTTTTTTCCCGTATTCTGTTTAATATATTCCGCTTTTATAAATATGACTTTTTTTATATTGATAATAAGACGATGTTTGTCCCTATATGTTAGGTCTTTAGAATGTGGTTTGTATGTTACTAAAAACACAAATCTTATATACTATTTAAGAGTTTAATTTATATTATTTTGAAACAAACATGTTATTATTTTTAGTTTTTTGTATACGATGTTTTATTATACTATTTCCTATTCTTTATTGATTTTCATATAATCTCTAATCACTACATTTTAGATCCCTTAGAACCATACATTTGATCATGTATGTGTTATGGTAAAAAGAACTTTAAAAGCACAGCAGGTCATAAAACATCATATACAAAAAAACTAAAAATAATATGTTCATTAATTAAACAATTATATATAATAATATTAACAATAACTATTAAATTGGTTGTAAAAAATAATAAAAAGAGTACAATAACATACAACTATTGTTTTGATGAAAAAAATATTTAAAATGAAAAATATTTCATAAGTGTTTCGAATAAAACATTATTTTCATATACAAATAATTTGATGTGTTGTGGGATTGATCTTTATAAATATTTATTTTTATTCTTCGAATAAGTCTTATTTTGTATTTCATCTCTACCTTTACTTAAATAGAGGGATGTACTAAAAAAAATGATAAAGTCAGTAAATATAAAAATAAAGGTGTAAATATAATAATTATATTTGTGAAAATGTCCTTTTATTTGTAGAAATGATAATAAATTGATTGACTCACCATTAATTAAAATCCATAATTATATCTGTTTGTATTATTTACTTTAATTAACATCTTTCTATTCATGTTATTTTTAAATTATATGATGAATTTAGATTCGATTTACAATAAAAGATAGATAATAGTGATACTTATATGCTAATAACCTTAATCTCGCTTCAAATAGCATAATCAATCCCTTTAAACCGATTTTGAATAATAGAATTGTTTAAGCTAGTAGAATAACAATTCAATTAAAAAGATAAATTATTGAAATCTGATAACTCTTTTATATTTTTTTAAAATCTCAATAGTACTATTTTTTTCCTTAAAAAAATCTCAAATAACTATAAGAATTTTGTAAATGATTAAAAGTTTGATCGAATCTCAGTATAATGTAGATTTTTTTATTATTTAAATTATAAACTTTCACTGTCTAACTAATGCCTTGTGGCGAGTGTTTGTCCCTATAACGAGAATGTATATGGCTGTGGGCTTAACAACAAATAAAGAAACACCACCGCTTTATTTGTTCTGTCAATACTTTTTTTATTGTATTTACATCAGTCATTAGGTTATAGTATAATCGTATAATTTTGTACAAATAAATATATTATTACTTTTCATTTTACATAATTTTATTTATGATATGAATACAAATTAAATTTATGTTATAATCAAACATCCTAAATACTTAATATAGTATAAACTTAATTAAGTTTTAATCATGTTATTTTTTACTTTTTATATTTATATCAATACGCTTTATAGTGAATTTTACGGGATTAAGAAAATTGTTGAAACTACAGGACACTACACTACCCTACAGAAGCACAAGGTGTCCCGAAATGGGTGGTGGTGTGTCCGTCAGCGACCCTTTGCGGCGTCAAGAGACGCTGTTCAAGTGGCTGCTATGCCTCATACCCCAACCTTCAAATTAGTCCAATTGAATAAGAACTGGATAACTATAAAACTCTGTCTCATCACATACACTGTGCCCTGTTCGCCATAACTCTACTATACCAAACAATGATCACCGTCACTGACGCCGTCCAAACAGTACTTAACGTCTCCAAACGTCTTCCTCCACTCACTGTGCCTCTTCACGATGCCCTAGGCAAGGTCCTCGCGCAAGACGTTCGCGCTCCCGATCCTCACCCGCCCTACTCCGCCTCCGTCAAGGACGGTTACGCGGTGATCGCCGCCGATGGCCCCGGCGAATATCCAGTCGTTGCCGAATCCAGAGCTGGAGACGACGCTCTCGGCGTCACTCTCTCCCCTGGAACTGTCGCTTACGTTACTACCGGAGGTTCGCCTTTTCTCGTTTCCGTTCTCCTCATTTGAAAAAAAAAAATTAAAATAAGTTGAGCTTCTCTCGCAGCTGTACTTCAGTTTCTGAAGAAGTTAGATTCTAGGGTTTTAGGTTGATTTAATGGAAGTTGAGTGGATAAATTGATACTAGCGTGCACGACAAGTTCGGTTCAGTTCATTTTGTCTTTTCTTCTTCTCTCTTGTTAACTTTTCCAGTATAGTTTATCGGAATAGAGCTTTATTTATATAATGGAATATTGATTTATAGTTAATCTTCTGTGTCACGTTTTTTGCTCTTGGTTTAGGACCAATACCCGAAGGGGCTGATGCGGTTGTTCAGGTTGAGAATACGGAAGCTGTGAACGATGCCTCAGATGGGACTAAGCGGGTCAGAATATTGGTACAAACCACCAAAGGCAATGATATACGCCCAGTGGTATGCTCTTGTCGCTTTTCTGCTGTAACTCTCAATGTTGAGTGTATGTTTTATATTGCGTGTCATTTTTAATGTCGCCAAATTTGACATAGATTCGTTGTTTACTAATTTTAAGTTCTGTGTAATAGCGAAGTTTATTGGCTGTTTTGGTCACTGCTTTTTGGTATTCATTGACAGGGAGTTGATATTGAGAAAGATGCAATAGTGTTGACATCTGGAGAAAGGCTTGGTGCCTCGGAAATTGGCTTGCTTGCTACGGTTGGTGTGACAATGGTTAAGGTATTCTTTTAGAGAGTTCCTGGATTCTGTAACCAAGCAAGCTTCTCCCTGTATTGTCTAATGCTTCCTGGACTTTGATATGTTTTGATTAATATTGAGTATTGATACATGTAATGATGGGAAATAACGCTTTAGTGCAGGTTTATCCTACTCCAACAGTTGCCGTTCTTTCTACTGGAGATGAGCTTGTAGAGCCAACTACTGGGCATCTGAGTCGTGGTCAGGTATTATTATGTTCTGCTAGGATCCCAGGACTTGTGAGACTAGTTTATGAAAAATGTTCAGCATAACATTAATGTTTTCAGTTATTAGAATTATCATATGGATGGAAGCTGGTGGTTGTAACTTATAATTGACTAAAAATGTATGTCAGCTTCAAGTATTTTCTTGAAGGATTATTAATGTGATAATATTTGGAATAGATGACTAAATTCTTATGTGAATCAACCTATAGGTAATACCAACATTAATCAGGCTGCTTGCTTTGATTTTAGCATTAGTAGTTTGTTGAAGAATGAAGGTTCAACCGGGCATTATAATGGACCTGTAATTCTCAGTCTGCTCATTTCCAGAGGCTTAAACATATTACTTGAATTCTAATAAATGTGATTTTGGATGTAAATTTCTTACTCTGCTGCATAGATGGTGTTTAAGATTTGTTGTACAACCCAGCACTTTTTTTTACCACATTATTCAACTACTTATTTGAAGACTAAGTATTTGGGTTTGTGCCATAATTCACAAGATTTGCTTGGTAAATGTAATTAAAATTGATATAAGCTAATGTAGTTGCTTTGCAGATTAGGGACTCTAATCGTGCCATGCTCCTGGCAGCTGCAGTACAGCTTCAGTGCAAAGTTCTGGACCTTGGTATTGCTAAGGATGACAAAGAATGTCTAGGAAGGATCTTGGATAAAGCTTTTGCTTCTGGAATTAATATTCTTATAACTTCAGGAGGTGTTTCAATGGGAGACAAAGATTTTGTCAAGCCTTTGCTTGAAAAGCGAGGAAAAGTACATTTTGACAAGGTTATGCCATTCTTCTATTTGATTGTCTATTAACTAAAAATGTTCTGCATGTAGAAATAGTACTTTTCTATATAATGCTTTGGTGAGTATAATTTTGTAAATCATGTTTTCTTAATTTAGATTTGTTTTTTTAATTTTTAATTTTTTATTTATCTTTCAGGTGTTTATTAAACCAGGCAAGCCATTTACATTTGCAGAGATTGACTTTCAATCAACGGAAAGTAAAATTCTAGCTTTTGGGCTACCAGGAAATCCTGCCAGTTCTTTAGTTTGCTTCCATCTCTTTGTGGTCCCTGCAATACGCCTCCTTGCAGGGTGGACAAATCCTCATCATTTGAGGTTAATTAATTCCAAAGTACAATTTTTTTATGGTTTGCTTGCTTTTTGAGTTGATTCATTTAATTATTTTCTATGCAGGGTACAAGCTCGACTTAATCAGCCCATAAAGACAGATTCATTTAGACCTGAATATCATCGTGCTTCTGTTATATGGACTGACAATGACGGAACAGGCAATCCAGGGTAAGTCGATGATGAATTGTTTGTTTTGGTCTGGGTCTAGCTGAATCTACTGCATATCTGTAGTCTACATGCAGATCTGTTCTCTCTATTGTGTTTTAATTAATTTTATGCAGGGAGGTTGTTATCTGATGGGTCAGAGGTTTTGTTTTCTTTGATCTGTTCTCTCTTAATGAATGAAAATTTTATTCTGTCCATGAATCTCAGTTTTGTTGCTGTGAGCACTGGTCATCAGGTTAGCAGCCGACTCCTAAGTATGAAGTCAGCTAATGCTTTGTTGGAGTTTCCAGCAACAGGAAGAGTAGTTCCTGCAGGGACCACTGTGTCAGCTATCATAATTTCTGACCTAAAATCCGTGGCTTTTAATGAGAATCATATGTCATCAGATACAGCATTTTCTTTGCCAGGAATTAAATCACACAAAATAACTACTGATTCTTCAGGGGATGGTGAAGTCAGAGTGGCTATTCTTACAGTCAGCGATACAGTTGCTATGGGGGCTGGCCCAGATAGAAGGTATTGATATTCATATTAGATATAGGTGTATGCAAGCAAAGAGACAGACGACATACATCTGAAGATCAAAATTAAAGCTTTTTTTGGGCTGGATTTGTTTTTTGAACAAGAGCCCTTTAATTGATTTTTCTGCATTTGATCAATTTATGAAATGCTCTAGACTAAAATAGTTTTTGTACTTTCTAGATAAAGCAGCTTCTAGATGCTTCTAATGAAATCTTGCAAAAGCAGAAATGTGACACCACACCTTTTATTTTTGAAACTGCTACAACACAATACTATATTCATAGAAACTGAGTATTCTGATGTTAGAAAGAAAGTTAATAGACTTGATATTGCTAAGTCTTTATTAGAATTCTCTAATCCAGTACCTACCAATTTGGTAGAACCGTCCCAGAACCAAGTATGATTACAATACCCCAGTGAGGTTGTTCGAGAGAACCTCACTCTGCACACATACAATTCCTTCTTTTTTTCTCCAACCAAAAGGTCTCCCCGACTCTCTCTCTGGACTACTTAAGATAGTTCAGATACAACTGGCAACCCTCATTTATTTTTTCTCTTATATACAATACGGAATACGGAACCTATCATATATAAAAAAGGTTAATGAGGTTCTGGCCATATTCATCATCTTTGTTCTTGATCGCTAAAGTCATCTAGTAATTTTTTGTTATTAATCGAGTGCATCTAGTATCCTCTTCCGAACCAAAGGTTTTTTTTTTTTTTTTTTTCTGTAGATATGAAAATAATGGAGCAGTGTGGCATTTTTTATTAATAAAGCTAGATTTTAGTTTGCTCATAGGCAACAACATTCACTTGCTGTAAATTTTAGTATGCACAGCATTCACATGCTGTTGAAGGAGTCAAATTAACCACTGTTTGTTGCTATATATATACATACATACATACATACATACATACTACTTTTTATCCAATGAATGTCATTATATTTGTTAACATTTTATATTACTTTTCGAAATTACCCTTAAGATTATTGGGCGTCATCATCTCATTCTTTTCACCAAGTTGGTTAATGTGTGCTTGTCATTTTTCCACATCTGCACAAGAAAAAGAATGAATTTATCTTATCAATTTATAACTTCTATTCTTTATTGACTACAAAGACTATAAAGTAATTAAGTTAAAAAAAATAATTAGTGCAGGAGACAATTTGAATTCCTTGTGAAAAGGGGAAAAATAAATTTCTTAAAAGGCTCTTATATATGGGCACAAAGGTAATTGTCAATCATATTCCCAGTTGGATAATGCTGAAAGGCATCTAGATACACCTCTTTAAATCATTGTTTGAAAGAGGTCACAAAGTTGATGCAAAACTAAAACGCGAGCTTGATGTTAGTCAATGCCAAAAGGGGCATTCGATCCACTGAGTGTCTTGCAACAGTCTCAAACCTTAAGTGTTTAAAGATAAAATTTCTGTTTTTGGAATCGATCTGCCTTAGTGTAGAAGTGTGTTCTGTTGACTGCATAACCTTATTTGCAGTATATCTGCCTGAGGTTCATATTATTGTTTTTTCACACATCCTTCGTTGGGGTTTATAGTATTTTATGCATGTAAGGCTTGTACATTTTTTGTGTTATTTTGTTTATTTCTTCATTCTCTTTCTTAATTTGATGTTTGTTCTCTGCTTTGTGAATGAGTTGAGGAGTTGTGAAACCTTGAACTAAAATTCACCCAAATCACAATGAAAGAAAATGGCTAGTCTAGTCCCATATTTATTTAGTTTAATAGCAATTAGAAATAAAGGGTTTGACTGCCAAGTTGCTCTGGACATAATTGGAAAGTAGAAATTTTATCTCATTCATCCTTGGGGTTAGACATTCCTCCTTCTCTGTTTTTCTAGTCGTGATGGTACTAGTTGATTAAAAAATAGTATCCCTCTGTTGGGAACACTTGGGTTCAGGTTGAACTCAAAAGAAAAAATGTGAGTGAACTAAGAGCTTTGGCCTGTGATCTTGTTATCTATGAATTTCTGCACTTAATAAAGTGAAGTTCATTTAGATTTCCCCCGGCCAAAATATTGGAATAGACTGAATGCTTTGGCATACGTTAAAAGAAATGAAGTTTTTGTAGTATTTGTCCCTTCTATGTCATAATAATGTTATTTAAATTTAAGTTTACCTTACTTTATGAGGAATCACTAGTTTTTTCTGAGAGAAAATATTGATGTCATGCATATCAGTTAATGTTTTTAAAGCCAAACTGGATGTCAAACTGGCAAGATCTCTAGGTAATGATTTGATTAGTTCAAATGGTTAAGTTAGTGGTTGAACCGTGATTGAACTTGCTAATATAATAAAGATAAATCTGTCCAGAGACATGTCTGGTTCATGATTCAATTGGTTCAATCAGTCAGCTCAGTTGTGTTTTTAAGACATTGGTGTTGGTATCAAAATGTGCTGACCCTTTACAAATAAACAGTGGTCCCAGGGCAGTTTCTGTTATTAATTCTTCATCAGAAAGGCTAGGGGGAGCAAGAGTTGTAGCTAGTGCCGTTGTTCCAGATAATGTGGCAAAGATTCAGGACATTCTAAGAAGATGGAGTGACATTGAACAAATGGATCTTATAATTACTCTCGGTACATTTTCATTTAACTGTCAGCCTCCCTAAAGTATTTAAAAAATTGTAGTTTTGTTGAGTTGACTTCTGCTTTATTTTTTCTTTTCCAATCCAGGGGGGACTGGCTTTACCCCACGAGATTTAACTCCAGAAGCTACAAAACCATTGATTGAGAAAGAAACACCTGGTCTTCTGTATGTAATGATGCAAGAGAGTTTAAAGGTATTGCAACTATGTTTATACTAGTTAGACGAGTAATTCTTGTGATGTCTTTTTAATTTTGTGGTTTCTCATTTTCTTTAGTTTCTTTTTTAAACCTTCTATTTTTTCCCAAGTCAGTCATAGAAGAGCCTCGACCTGACTGATTTGCCTGAACTGGTCAGTCTGCCATCAGACTCTGCTATATAATGGCTATGACCGTAACCAGAAGCCAACATATCTAGATTAATGCACTTTTTTCAAACTTCTATCCAAAAGCTTGTTGCTTTGTTATTTGGATGAGAATAATAACCAAAAACATTTATTTGATAATAACAAAGTAAATAAATGAGTTGGCAATTAAATAAACAATGAGTTTGTGAAGAGCTTGCGTATAGAAGTTTGAGAGTAGCATAGCGTTACTCACATTTATTATATTTATATGTTTAAAGGGAGACCAATTTTTTGAATTTTAAATTTCTCTTTAGTCTGTTTGATTAATCCTGTTTTCTGCATATTAGCTTTGCTGATACCAGGCCTGCTTCCTAGGAAAGTCTATAGTTAGTGTTTGTTGATTTCTGAAGGGCATAATTTATTTATGTGTTTAAATAGGTGACCCCATTTGCAATGCTTTCTCGCTCTGCAGCTGGAATCAGAGGATCAACCTTGGTAAGGGAAAAGTGCTAATGATATTAATATCTACTTTTAAAGTACCGTGGGGAAGATGTGCTGTACTTTGTCTCCTGGAGTTTTTTGCACCTCATTTTAATGTTATAATGGGATTTGCTTTGTCACCATATCTTTTCATGCATCGTACAACTTTTTTCAAGAACAGTATTACATTTAAGAATGTTTCTGAATCTTCTCTTACTCTTCTCATATGAAAAAAAGAAATTCCTGAATGTGAATTGAGTGTCCAACTCTCAAATGTCATGATAATTTGTATTTCTTACTAGTTACTTGGGTTTCATTTCACTCATCACCGTTACAGTGTGGTGGTTTTAGTTGAATAATTGCTCCTTTCACCAAACTCAAATCATCATATAGATTTTAGAGCACTTTCATACGATCGTTTGTATTTATTTCTGGTTACTTCGGTTTCATTTACTTAGTTTTGGTATACAAGTGCTCTTGGCTTCTAAATGATGCTCCATTAGCATTTAAGGTAAATCTTGCGTTAATTTGTTGCTGTAACTAGTACACCCTGAATCCAGACAGTAATCTGTGTTTCTTCTAGACTTGTATTTACTGGCTATTTATGGTGCTTGATTCTTGACATTCAGATCATTAACATGCCTGGAAACCCTAATGCTGTTGCTGAGTGTATGGGAGCTTTACTGCCAGCGCTTAAGCATGGTCTGAAGCAGATCAGGGGAGACAAGAAAGAAAAGCATCCTCGTCACGTTCCACATGTCGAAGCAGTTCCTGCGGATGTGTGGGAACAGAGTTATAAGCTAGCCACTGGCGATTACGTCTCTTGTTCTTGTTGCAAGTAAAGTTAATCATATTTTCTTCTCTGTTTCAACGTTATGCTCCCATGTTTTCCAATAGCAACGTTCGAAAACACTATTTATCAGAAAACTAAAATTTTGATGGGCGACAATCTTAATTAACTGAAAGATCATTGAAAAATACAAACAAGAAATACGAGAAGAATAGAATTATGTTATGTAATCTTTAATTAAAAGCAGTTTGATAGATCAAGTGATTTTATTAACAAATTGTTTAAGGCCGGTGGGCAGTGAAAATAATTTTGCAGAAAATTCATTTTTCTTTTAAATATTTGAAAAATACTTCAAAACTTAATCTCTCCTTTTACTAGGAAGCGTATAAACAGATGCAAAGGAGAAAATGATCAGCACAATTTTATACTGTTTGACCCTGCTATTATTCAATTCTACATCTAGCCCTTGACACAAACAAGTATCGGGACAATTGTAAGATATAATATTTCTAATCTCCTTTAACCCAACCTTGTGCAGACACGAATTTGGTACTTTTTGTTGGAAAATGTGTAGGCTTTAGACACTTCTTTTATTGAAGAGAGAAAAATATAATTATGGTATTGTGAATATCGCGAGCAGTATCCTTCTAAGAATGTAAATGTTGAACCCATATATTGAGCTTTTAATGATTTGGAAATGTTGTCACTATATGTTTAAATTGGGATGCTGCATTTCTTCTTTAATTGGCAGAGAATTAGCAATGTATTAGGATTAGAGTAGTTACACTTTTTCATCATTACGTGGTAAATTTACTATGTGAAAGACTATACTTATCATGTTATAGATGATGCTTAAGAGTGTTTTATTTTCGAAGTTTGACCACGCTTTGTCCTATTTTATTTATTCGACATTGATAGAATATTAAATAATCAACCTTATAATGAAATCATTATTGTCAACCGTGTTAGGTAGCCATATTGCCGCCAGTATGATGTTATGATGATTTTCATGCAGTCTTCAGTGTTTTTGTCTAGTTTCTTATTATATATCTTTAAGATTGTTTTTTTGAGCAACTAATAACGACAATAAAATGTTTTAGTTATAATTATAATAAAATAGTTATGTTATAATAAAGATTAGAGGATGCGGATATGACTGATAACATAGGAATTAATGTGATCTTAAACTTCGTAAATAATACTTTCTTTATTTCCTTTTATCTATCTTATAAGATTGTTTTGTAAGAAAATCAATAAGATAAATTTTATTGATTGTAATAAAATAATAGTGTAATATCTTGTTTTACCGTTTTCTCTTTCCATCGAAAACAAGAAATTGAGTAAGTTATTTAGAAATTAACACAATAAATATGAGTAAATTATTTAGAAATTAGAAGACAGATAAGATATTCATTTAACTACTGTATTTATTCAAACTGTAACTTTGAGTGGATTTTTAGTTACAAGTTGTGCTTCAACCGAGTTTCCACTTGTACTAAATAAAATGTATTACTATCTACTTACGTGCTGCACATTGAACAAGAATGGGAGTTAATGCTTTACAATTTTAGAGAATTTAAATGTTTGAAATATGAATTGTTTTGATAATTTTATTTTTAAAATGTTTTATTAAGGCAAATCAATTTGACTTTTTTTTTTTCAAATTCTTGGTTTGGACAAGGTAATTTAAATTCTACTATAAGTAAAAAAAATATATTTAGAAGTTAAAATGTTAATATTAAACATGACTTGATTTTAAGTATTTTAAATTATTATAAAAGGAGAGTAAAAGAAGGGGAGAGAGACAGAGGAAATATAAAATGAGAGAACATAAAGAATTTTATTTTCTTATTTTGAAAAAAAAATTAAAGTTCTGTATTTTAAATAATCAAAATTCTGATTTTTTTTTTTTTTTACAATTTCAATGTTTTCTTAATCTTTCTGTGTAAACAACTTTTTACTATACAATTTCTCTCAAATTCTAGAAAAGGTAAATTATTTTCTTAAAATTTCTCATTAAAACACACGGCATGATTTGGTAAACATCATTAAAATTAAATGATACTGTAAATTTTTTATGGACTGAATTTTCTATTTTTACATGATAAATGTTTTATTTTATAGTTTAAGATATACAATAGAAAAATCATAAATACTTCTACACTGCAGGATATAATTATAATATTCTACCTTCTTTCATTGGATTTTAATAAGCATCTTAATGGGTATATAATTAGATTTATTTGATCCACACCATAAGGGTATTTATTATCAATCTTCATCTTCCTTTTGCTCCTAAATCTTTGGGGAGAAATTAAGACGCAAAACCATGACAAATTATAAAACAGAATAGGTGTGTTATATTATACTTGATTGCAGATGAATTCATGTAAAAGATACATAACATAAAACAACGTGCAGCAGATAGTTATGAGAAGTCGTACAAGGTTAATTCATTTATTGAAATTATGCATTTACACGCAAATGAATAGTGTTCTCTTTACGTGCACAAGTACTTGATGAACAAGAAAATCACAGCTCTGAGAAGAACGATTCTATTTCCGATTCTCCATCGGATATGAATGCCTTTTTAGCATAAATGCCAAGTGCTACAAGGGCCACAACCGCATAGATTAGCAGTATCCATTTCACAATCTTCTTGCGCTTGTTATTCCCAGCGTCAGAATCTCCGTTCACTTCATTATCAACCTGATTTCCAGAACCCAGTGCAAAATCTATCAGCCTAGTTTTGGTTCTTGAAACAGGCCTAGTTTTAGGTGCTGATGTTTCTTCTTTTGTCTCACTTGAGCCGTTAGTCTTGGCTTCCTCCTTCTGGGGTGTCTTCTGCTCTGCAGACACTTCACCATTGGTCTTTGTTTCTGCTTTTGGGGTGTCTTGTTTCTGCTGTTCAATCTTTTGCGATGGAGTTGTTGCTGATTCCTTGGGCTTATTGGGTGAGAGTTTTCCAAATTTGATTGATAGAGTGGAACCCTCAAACTTGGCAGTGACATCGTCGGTGTCATAATCAGCCTGAATGGGCAATTCTAAACTGAAACGACGCCATCTGTTCTGAGCAATCATTCGTTCACCTAATAGCCTTAGGGTAGGCTTTGAGGTCACTTGAACCTTCAATTGATCCCTTCCAAAACCTGCTCATAATACAAAAAACATATGATATATAGAAAATCATTTTGGATACATATATAGTAACTAGTATAATTCAAATAGACTATATAGTATATTATTTTGAACATCCATATCAAACTTGGAAAATTTATACATTGAGATCATATATAAGTAAGTTGATATGATTAGGTTTGAGAAGTTGAGAATGCATTTACCTGGTAGCATTACTTTGACAAGCCTTTGGTCTCTATCCCATTCATACAGTGGTTCAAAGTCTTCGTAGACAGCACCAGAAGCTGGCTGTGTTCTTGAAGTCATATTTCAGCCCTAGTTATATGCTTTCTCTTTTGGTTCTGAGTTTGATGTATGTTTGGTGCTTGTTGTGGTTGGAATTGAATTGAACCTAGTGGTTCTTTTATACTTATAGGTGATGAGGCAATAAGGACCATTTTGCACGCAAATTGTAGCATTTTCTTTGCTTTTTTAGTTTCTTTTCATAGGTGCAAAACACTGTGTTGGTTTGTGTGGTGCAAGGAAAATAATATGCTTTAGTAATGAGAGGAGGTGACCTCGTCCCTCGGTGATGCTAAAACCTAAAGGCAAAATTTTGTTCCTAGACCAAATCTTTTACCGACAAACTCCAGCTTTTTCCCTGCTCAAGATATACTATTTGCACGTGTAATTCCAATTTCAATTCTTTTTTTTGTTTCCCTCTAAAACATAAACAATAAAACTCAAAAACACCTTAGGTATCTCTCATGGTTAACTCAAAATTTAAAATTTAATCATCCATTTGGATATACTGTCGCGACTGAAAAATAGCATTTTATCTTACAACGCAACAAAGATAGCTTAGTTGAGTGACAAGTATTTACATAGATGGAAAGGTACAAATGGAGAATTTTTTCCTACTTGATTTTGTTTGGATGAGTAAGTAAGTGAAATAAAAATAATTTTTTATAATAATTAAAAGATAATTTTACGTAAAAAGTTAAACGTTTTACTATATTATTTTTCTTAGTACAAAATTATTTATTATAATTTTAAACAAGTGAAATAAAAAAAAACAAGTGTAACATTTTTGAGAAACTGTGAACTTGATAGTTACACTTTATAAAATGTGATCTTAAACTGCAATATCTTAAGACATGAATATAGTCACACTTATGTAAACATGAGAAGTACACTTATATAAAAATTATGTTAAACTCACTCAATAATACTTAATTTAGTGGATATATTGTAATTGTGTGATTATATTATATTATATTATATGTTAATAATCATTTTAATGATAAAAAATAAAGAAGCAATTTTCTTTCTCAATGTAAAATCTTTGTGGATGATAAAAACGTTGTACTATATCCATAACTTGACAAGATCGAAGTACTATGATCCACTTATCATTCATAATAATCCAATAATGTCTCATCTTGATTAATGATTTAGAAAAGAGTGCAAACGTTTTGATTCACGTAACTACCAAATGAAAGAATTGAAGTGAGCCTTATTATGAAGTGTAATAAGTGAATTTATTCATATTAAAGATAAATTTTGAATTATTAAAAGTTATCCATCTTCTAACTTTTGTATATTTATTTATTAAATTATATCATATTTTTATAACTAAATAGTGTGTTGAAAATAATTTTGGAAATAGCATAATTGTTGAGTCTTATCTTTAATTACTATGTAATGTTAATAACAACTAATCTAGTGTTGAAGTATAAAATCTAAGCATCTCGGATATTCTTAACTAATAGATACGAACACAAATTATTATTTTTTCCTTAGCTTTTTATTTGTTTTATACCCCACATATTTGTTTTCTTGACCTAAATATTTTTGTTAATCGTTTATCAGGTAGTAGTAATTCACTATGTATGTCCATTGTTAACTTTTTTTTTTTTT
>Ga0123340_1001240_pt1 | contig 20696 bp, 7 predicted proteins | sample SirMexnodulemix_FD_89961 | JGI IMG/M metagenome (GOLD analysis project Ga0123340, IMG submission 89961) | Root nodule microbial communities of legume samples collected from Mexico - Siratro Mexico nodule mix | ecosystem: Host-associated > Plants > Roots > Nodule | place: Mexico: Nepantla... | reverse complement strand
TATATATATATATATATTATATTACAAAAGTAGATGACAAGAAGCATAATTATTTAGAGATACATTAAGTCCAAACACGGTAGAATAGACATGACCTAACAAGTTCATTGTATAGTTCCTAAAATAATTTGGGTTAGATTAAGAAAAATAGTTTAAATTAAAATAAGTCAATGTTGATATCACCCATTCAATAGGTGACGGATTTTAGTCTATGTTGATCGCTTTAAAAATAATTTACACTTTTAATAACCTTTAATATGATCTTTTATTTGATAATTTTATCTTTTAATAAAAAATATTTGTAACCATCTTTGTGGAATTTCTAATTAAATAATTTAATTTTTAATAAATAAAAATAATTTTATATTTAATAAAATATGTAAAAATTATTATCTCCAAGTATAAGTGTTTAATTTCTTCATTTAAAATAACTAATATATATTTCTTTTTAAATTAAATTTTTCTTTTAGAATTATATTTTTCAAAAAGATTGGATCATTTTAAGTTTTATGTTATAAATAATAATATGTAAATTTAATAATAAATAGTTTGTAGTTTTTGTTAACCTTGTCAACGTTACATGTGTTCCCTTGGAAAACGTAAAATGAAAGTTACATAAGTTTTGGAAAATCGAGTGAAATAATATCATAACATTTTCTTATTTATATTTTCCGCGCAGGCCCAGCGACATACGTTAGAATTTTCTTACCTTAATTGAATTTCAGTCTTATTTTTCTTTTTTACACTTTTTTCTGTGCTGCTTTCCTTTGCACAGAAGAAGAATATCAAGTAGTGTCCAAAGGTTTTTCACCTATCATCTCTTTTCTCTTTTGCTCTTCGCGCACACACAAGCATAAGCATTAACTTCTCTCACACGCTTTATTTTCGTTTTCGAGATCTGTGTTCAATCCTTCACTTGTTTTCCTTCCTTCTGCGGACGAGCTCTCCCTTGCGCCGGTGAGTTTTTCTCTTTGCTGCTTTCTCTTCACTCTCACACGGCGTCGTTTCACTTGCGTTTGCGGAACTGGCTACACCGGATTTGTTCGGATTTCGATCATGTCTCCGATCACTAGTTTTCAGTGTTTGCAACGTTATTAACAAACTATTCGCAGCCACACACGTCTCTGCGGAGCGCTTTTCTTTTAACCATTTGAGGTGGCGTGTGATGGTTTTCAAAACTCCGTTCTGTAAAGAGTAGATTATGGATTCGAATTGGTTAGATCTGCGGTCATTTTCGGGTTCTTTTTTCCGACGGTTTCTTTCTGTTTTCTGTTTGCCTTTTGTGCGCTTTGGAAACGGAAGACATGTCTTGGTTTGATTTAAAAAAAAAAAAAATTATTCGATTCCTTGATTCAACTATGAAATTGTATATATGAATAAGAATTGTGGGTGATGATGCTCTTTGTAGCTGAATAGCTGATTTATTTTCTTTACCATTTCAGACTTGCCACCTGTGATGGTTGAAACCGACATGGAGACCGAAACTGTAAGTAATATCTTTTGCTTTCGTTCTTTATTTTATTTTATTACATTGGAAAATAAACAAGGGGCATCTATGTTAATATTTAATTAATTTACGTGATTATACTTTCATGATGACATTATAATATTAGTTTTTAGTAACGTGCTTTTTGGTAATCTCACAAAGGTTAAATTGCCAACACAACCACACACAAATATATAGTACGTAGTTGAGATTTAGAAATTATGTTATGCCAAGCCGCCGGAGATTGCGCCTGGTGGGAAAAATAATTAATTGAGAAATAATGTTTATATTAGTGACTGATGTTTGGAAAAGCTTTTGTGTTGTTGATTGTTACTCTTTCAGGTTGCAAATGAGGTTCCGTCAAAGGAGACTCCAAACAATAATCCCATCTTTCATCATTCCTCACATCCTCCTCTTAATGAAAGGATTATTTCATCCATGACCAGGAGATCGGTTGCTGCACACCCGTGGCATGACCTTGAGATAGGTAAGCAACTAAGCATTAAAAAATTGGTGAAAAAATGGTGACTTGTTGTGTTGATTACGATCCAACTAGATTGAGACCCCAATCAACATCAATCATTATATTTAAGTATAAGAAAACAATACAAGTGGGGGACTAGTGGAGCAAAACCCAGGAAAAAATTATGAGAATATAAAATAAGGCAAATTAAGTCTATCTCTAAAAATTCAAAACTAACAAAGGAGGAATACCATCTCACCAGTAATAATCTTTATTTCTAATGTCAAAGTTAGCAAGTTGATCACACAATTATTTCCTTCTCTATATGTGAGAGACATAAAATCTCATGTTCTCGAGCAACTCCATGCAATTTAATAACCTGTTTTGAAGTCTCCCTAGAATAAGTTTCTGATTAGAAAAAAAAAAAAGCGTTTACTACAGAGTAGAATCATCAATCCCAAGGTTAAACCAATTTTTCCTATGAAAATCTCAGTAGCATACATGACTCCTAGTAATTCAGCTTCGAGAGAACTATGTGATGACCAAGAAACTTTGAAAAACAGCCCATAACCATAGCCCTGTACTCTTGAAATTTTCTCCCCACACTTGTATAGAAGGAGAATTAATAGCTGCTCAATCTGAATTACACTTGCCAATAACAAGGTGGAGGTAACCAATTTACTTGAGGGATCGTTGGAGCTTTTTTAGGATGACAAGTAGCAACAAATGCTTTTAAAATGCATACGACCGGAGCAACGATTGGCAGCAATATTAACATATGTATAGGTCAAGTTTTTAATGCTAACATAGGATCTCCTTAAGTTCTCAAGCTGCAAAAGATTCCTGCTATACCATATTTTATTCAGGATAATATGCAGCTATCAAAACCACTTTAATATGCTCACTCCATTGTTTATGTAAAATACCCAAAATAGAATCAAGAGATGAGTGATTAATTGCCACTCCAGTCAAACTAGATAGTCAATTCCAAAACCTAGTTCCCAAAGGACATAGATAAAACAAATGCTCCATAGTCTCATCATGTTGCAAAATGGCTGGACATAGAAACTAAAGTAGCACCCCTGCTATGCATAACCTCACCAGTAGGAACCTTGTCATGACCAGTGTCCATATTAAAGCAAATTTGAAGGAGGAATAATGGAATGCGAAATATCCTTTGGCTATAAACGGGACCAATTTGGCTTTCAAAAGAATATGCATCCTTCGAAGTAAAAATTCCATTAGCAGTGTGTACCCACTTGAGAGAATCCTGAACATCTGTCTTTGGTATTATAATTTTAGATATCTACCCGACAATGTCCCCATGGCTTTCTTGTTAGTACTTCACATTGCCTCGTCGTCTTTTCTTCCTTAATTGGTTTCCAAGCTAACTCTGTTTTCTTTCACAATGCAGGGCCTGGTGCTCCAACAATCTTCAATTGTGTAAGCATGACTGAATAGTGAAGTAAACATTCCATTGTAGAGTCTAGGGCCCATGTAATTCACATACTAGATGATTAAATTTCTTCAGAAAGTGTTTTAAAGGTTAGAACCAAGGAACTTGTTGGATAACCAAGGTTTTTTGATGAGTTTAATATGGTAAAGTAACAAAAAGAGAATGCCCTCTGCTCCGTTTTCATTTATTCTTTCTTGCTTCTTTTTTCCTCAAATGCTATCGAAATAGTAGTTACAGACTTTGTTGTTTAAGTTATAAATAATGAAACAAAATTTGCCCCCCTCAACTTCTGATGCTACCCTGGTAACACAAATTTGCGTGTTATTTGCTAAGTTGTGAAGTTGTAATACTTTTATATTTCCAAAGGACCGAAAAATTAAGATTTCTTTTCTGAGATTATACTTGAGGAATTTTGTAGTGTAAATTGACTGAATATTGCAGGTGGTTGAGATTGGGAAAGGAAGCAAGGTGAAATACGAACTGGATAAAACATCGGGGCTTATCAAGGTTGTAGTAGTTGCTTAGTTATTTTGGCTTTTGTAGTTACTAAGTCAGGTTGCTAAACACTAATATATGCACAGATCGATCGCGTGCTTTATTCATCAGTTGTGTATCCTCACAACTATGGTTTTATCCCACGCACTATTTGTGAGGACAGTGATCCCATGGATGTCTTGGTCATCATGCAGGTATTTATTTCTCCATTCATTTTATCAATCTTTCCTTGAAATCTGCAGCATCGTTTATCTCCTTTTGACAACAATCGAACCTCTTTGAGATATAGTTCCCTACGATTATATGCATCTTATTTTCTTAATTAAGTAATATCTATTTTACTATGTTATGCACGGGTAGTCCAAATTGTATAATGAATATGGTACTCCATAAGTAGACTTACTTTGCGAAATGTACAATACCAAAACCACAATATCAAAACTGAATTTCTTATTAAAAACTCATGAGTCAAAAGTCTTTTACACAGAGAGTGTCGCTTCCTATATATAAGAAAGGCACTGCAGGAACAATAAAACAGAATGAACATATACTAACAGATATGAACAGAATATACATTATAATATTGTATGCCAGTCAAGTTGTTATCGAATAATGAATTTCTCAATTTCAACTGATGAATAGAGTCTTCTAGTCAAATAATGCTTGGTGATCATCCTACATTTACGGATCTTATCTATCATCTTAGTATTAAATTTCTCTAATTTATGTGATGTATGCTTTGTGTGATGCTAAACTTCACACATACTTGGACAGGAGCCGGTTCTTCCCGGTTGCTTTCTTCGGGCCAAAGCAATTGGTCTCATGCCCATGATTGATCAGGTATAGTATATTAAACATTGAATTTCCCACACTCCAATGACTCCTCTTTTGATTATTGAATATAGAGTTGTCCACTAATTGTGCTGATTTAAAAGGGGGAGAAAGATGATAAAATAATCGCTGTCTGTGCCGATGATCCCGAGTATCGTCATTACAATGATATCAAGGAGCTTCCTCCACATCGTTTAGCTGAAATCCGTCGCTTCTTTGAAGACTGTATCCTTCCAAAATTTCGAATTCTAATTCTCAAATTTTCTATTTGTTATCGTCTATAGACATAATGAAATCCTGAAACGCGTTGATCATTTTAGTACAGCATGTAATGAATGTTGTACGTTTTCCTTCATAAAGGATTTATAGACAAGAAGAATGAAAACAAGGAAGTTGCGGTAAACGACTTTTTGCCTGCCTCAGCTGCTTTTGATGCGATTAAGAGATCCATGTAAGCAAAACTCGTCTTTATACTTTGAACTTTAACCAGTCTGGAAACTCAAGTGATCCAAAAGTTTTGGATTGAGTTATTCAGTTCCCAGTTTTACACCATGTTCTATTTTCTTTGAAATGGCTGTTTAAATTTAGTAGAAACTCTTTCTTTCAAATTCCCCGACATTTTAGTTATTATTAGTTATTTTATTGGCATATACAATCAGATCACATTATTAGTTTCTTATAAGACTTCTCTTTATTGAGAAGGAGCTTGTATGCGGACTACATAGTGGAGAGCTTGAGGCGGTAGCCATTGATGAATGATGCACGTCAAGGATTTTGAATGGCGGAACAATTGATGGTATTTGCTTGGGAAAATGCTGCATTATGAATATTATGTTGCAATAAAAAGAAAACATTTTACTTTAGGCACGTGTTCCTGCCTCTTAGCACATGCGTTTTCTACATGTGCTTAATTTCAAATATTTATCCCTGCAATTCAGTCACACATGTATCTGCCTCTCAGCATATGCAGAATCTAATCGTGTTCAATTTCGAATGCTTTCGTGTATGAACTTATATTCCCTTTTCTAGTACTAGAACGGATTCAAGGTGTATTAATCTATTTTGGTTTTGTTAGGATGTTAAGAAAACAAAAGTGAAAAAAATTATATGCCTAGTAACAGTAAGCACTAGCCAGCGCTGATATCATCATCTTTGATAACTTATGGTTTGTAGATTTGCTTGGATTCAGTTCAAAACCTTAGAGGAATTGCTTTATCATTTTATTGTTAATTTGGAGTGAATTTGCTAAATGCGTGTCTTCCTTTCGAAAGCTTTTGCCTATATAGTAAGTGTCATCTTACTCGTGAAGATAAGGTGGGTTAGGTTAACTTCACTTATTTCTTCAATTTACAATTTAAACTTAACCTGTTTGCTTATAATAATTGTGTTATATGTATAAATATGTATGATAAAAGCTTAAGTTTCCCATAAAACAGAAGTTATCATTATTAAAATGGTTAAAGATTTAGGTGATGAAACCGTCTTTAGTTTAATAAATCAAGGTTGAGGTATTACTAAAATATGTTGCAATAAAAAGTGAAAATGGATGTTAGTACGTACTAAACTTTTGTTTTCCCTAAAGTTAAACTTTTTAACCAAAAGATTAACGGAGAAACAACGAGAATTAGACCTTATATAAATATGAAAGGAAAAAATAAGTTGATGCAACTCAACTTGTTTTCACTACATTTTTTTTTTAATTTTTTTTTACTAATCTTGTCATTTATTTTTAAAAAACAAGTCACACATGTTCATCCACCTTTGAAATATGTAAAGAAATAAGAATTATAAAAGCTAAATAAATGACTAAACATGACCTCTTTTAACTTACAAAAATTATATCCTAAATATAATACAATTTTCATTACGAACCGAATGGAAAAATTGAAATATTATTCTGTTTTTTCACTTTATTTGAAGAAACAAAAATATAAGTCTAGCTAAACATTTTCCCTCATCATACGTTATAAGAAAAATGAATGGTTTATCAAACAAACAACATAAGTATAATGTCATAATCATTATTTTACTTCTTTTTCTATTAACATAAATTATTTCTTTAGAAAATATCATTGCTGGTTAAATAAAAATAGAATAAAATAATGAGATATATAATATTTCTTAATTATTTTATTTAATAAAAAATAATTATCTAGATAATTTATAAAAATTTAACAAAAAAAATCGCCATCAACTCAATTTATCTCTTAACTTGTTGGGTCAATAGATTAAACGAGTTGAAAATTTGAATCATATATCCTATTTTGATGGTTAATTCTATTGGGTCTAACCAATCATAAATTAATAAAAATATTTTTTTAAGCTTGTTAAATTTTCACATTGAAAAGTTTTGGCGATTAATCAAATTGCATTCAACTTTTTTCCAACCATAAATTTTAATATAAATTAATTTTTTTAAGTATATTTAAAAGTCCAAGCTGAACTTCTAAAAGTATTGAATAAATCTTAGAAAATATAATAAATCATATACCCGGCTTCGATTTTGATTTTTTTAAATAATTTTGACTTAATCTATTCCTATCTCACCTACCAACGTAAAAAAAACATATTTCTAATAATTTCTTTAAATTTTACCAATAAATATCTTATGGAAGTAAGTGATAATCAATTACAGTTTATCAAACTCAATCTCACGTTGAAAGAGATTAAATATGTTGAAATCATTAAAAGGAATTGTCAAAGAATATATTAACTCAAACATTTAAATAAATATTTAATTTTCCTGTATTAAATATTCAACAAAATAATTTTTTGATTGCATAAATAAAGTTAATATATTTTATTTGTATTTCTTAAACATATTTAAACGGGCAACCCAAACCCGTTTCGGCCGGGTTTGTTTCCCGCTCCATTAACAAGTAGTTAATGTGAAGCAATGGCACAAATATCGAAGGTGTGGCGTGTGGGTATAAATAACGATAAAATACCCCATAAACCCTTTCGCTTCAGACTCTACCGTTCATTCTTTTCCTTTCATTCTAAAACCCTCACTTTGGTTTCGTTCAGTGGAAACTCGCATCAAACACCATGAGTGCGTTCCCGAACGGTTCCAACTCGAACCTAGACAACCTGCTCCTCCAAACCATGATGGGCAGGCTCCAGCTGCGAGCTCCGATCAACAACCCTTTGGTCACGCAGTCTCTCGAGGACTTTCTATTCAACGACCTCGACGAGGACGACGCGGACGAGGAGAGCTTCGAAGGGAAGTCGGAGCTGGCGAGAGAGGAGGCTAAGCTGGAGAAGGAAGTGATCAAAATCATCCTCAGCGGAAACGGCGAATCCCTCTTGAAACCCAATTCGGGCCAGGCGGTGTCGGTTCGGGACCACCACATATGCGTCGGGTTTCAAGACGAAGAGGCTTCGGGGTATCGCGTGTGGGAGTGGCACGGCCACATCATGGCTTTCGACGAGGAATTCGGTTACAATCCTGAGTATATATACGGGAATTACTTTCAGTGGTTTAAGCCTAGACCTGGTGGTGCTTCTGCGGCTGTTGCTGATCCTGTTGTCAAGAAAGAGGAGGAAGAGGAGGAGGAGGAGAAACAGGACAACCAGGGTTTGAGGGAGTTGATTGATACCAAGGATTCCGCCGATGCTCGCATTCTTCACAGGAACATCAACGCTGCTTCTCCTAGGTTTGTATCCAGAATCCCTTTTCCTTGTGCTTCTCATTTTACTCTTGGGTAGCTCTGTTTATTCAAATATTATTCAAGTAGCTTGTTTATCTAATGGGGTAGTTGATTGCTTGAATGGGGGGTCTAAGGCAACCCACACATTCATGAAAGTAAAGTGCTTCTGGGACAAGGTTTTTCTTCCATGTCAATCTACATTCAACTGTTGGTTAGCTTTTTAATTTTCTGACTTTATATGCATAATGGGTGTGTTTGGCTGGGCGTTACTAAAATTGATTGAGTGGAGGGTGTGCCTCATTGAGGGTTTGTGAAATTGGTTCTTAATGATATTGATTTTGAAAGTTTTATTTTGAAATTGTTTGATTTATGTTTGGATTTTTTTTATATTAGATGGAAGTTGTTGTAGATATACCATTTTCTTCCAATGCAAAATCTAGCTAAATTGTTTCAACTCAGTATCAATTTGGAACAAAAACAAGTAAATGCTTTCCAAAAAAATTATGTTAGCGTGTTTGTTAGAATAGCAACGTGATTTAACATGAATCGCAATACCCACTTCAAATTGCAGATGGTGAGTTTTGGTCTTTTAGATGAGGTAGGTCTTCTGGGTGCAAAATTGCAAATTGTTTCCGTGAACGTAGGATATGGATCTCCCAATGCTGGGATCACAGATTTTGTCCTTCTAGTTTCATCAGAGTTGGTTTTGGCTACCCTATTCCAATTATAGCAACCTCTTTCCAGAGTTTTGAAAATTGATGCAAGTCAGTTGTTGATGCATCTGTATCTTCGTTTACATGGCTGTGCCTTTTTCTTTTGCTGAAGTTTGCAGTAAATTTTGTGGCTAGTCACTCTTAAATGATGATTTTAATGTGAATATGACATGACATTCTGCAAATCAATAACTTGTGGTTTGCACATTAGCTTGGATACAGTTGAAATTCTTGAATGTTGAAGGAGATGTTCTCGTTAGCAAATAACGTGCTTTAGTGTCATATTGTTACCTTGGTGTGACCTTGCTAACTGTACCAGTGCCTTCTTTTTAAAAGATTTTGCTAGTATACCAAGGGTGAGTTTAGACAAACTTCTCCAAAAACATTTTTAGAAGAGAAAAATAAGAAAAAAAATTAAACGAATTTTTCTATAAGCTAAAATTAGTTGATCTACAAGTTTAAAATAATAGTTTTGAGAAACTATATGTGGAATTTTACAAATTAATTTTAGCTTATGATGAAGTTCATTAAATTTTTCATTTTTACTTTCCTCTTCTAGAAGTGTTTGTGAAGAAGTTTGTCCTAACAGACCCTAAGTGTATGCTTGTTTTCCGTCCCTAAACATTGGACGCACGTAAAAACTGAAGCTGCTTCATATAGTTCTGTGTTTATAACGTGAAAATATAGAATATGCCCGTTGAGGCTGCTAGTCCAAATACACTGCAAGTGTCGGCTTACTGATGAAAAGATAAATCTCTGAGAATTGAGAATACGTTTCTAACTAGTTTTCAATTTTCATTTTCACTTCCTTCTTGTACAATATGGTCAATAGCAGTTGCTGTCAGTTTGTTTTGTCCCGGTACTTTCTTAGATAAGTGGTAGGTGACTTCCATGTTTTAAAACACCCTATGTGCTTCCCGTAATAAAACTTTGTTTTAAATATTATGCATCATCAGAATATCCTTTTGATATTCCATTATGCACTATGCTACAATTTTATAGTTTTCCCTGCAGGCAGCTGAGGAACTTTCTTATTTCCTGCTTGATTGCATAGAGTGCACGCTTGCTTCTGAATTGAACGTTTTGTCATCCACGTTTTACTTATGTTTTCCCTTTCTGCGATAGCCTGACAGGTACAAGATAAGAATTGATTCTTCATCAGAAATCATGTTCAAAGAGTTGCGAGCAGAGGTCACTGCCAGCCAGCATCTCATTTCCTGTTTTCTGCAAAGATTGATTTCCCCTGCTTTTCGCAGATAAATCTCAGAAGCCCGCATCTAGGGATCTATTTGAGCTTTAAATTACATACTGTAAAGGATGTGAGACAGAGATGCTTACAATAATACATTATCTTTCCTTAGTTTTTTTAACCATTAGAGCAATTTTTTGCTTTTCCCATTTGCGCTAAAGCTAGCTGTTGTGATGGTAGATGCTTGATTTACGGGTAGAAATGAGTTTGCTTTATTTAATTGGTACATAGCATTTTATAAAGTTGCAATTAGCTTGAAGTCTATTTGTTTAAAAGCTTAAATTTTTATACAGGGCTACTAGATAATGAATGTAAACTTCATTTTAAACAAGTTTTGTTATAAATTTTAAATACACTAACTTGTTAAAAAATGAAATAAAGTAACAATTATAATATTAAATCCCATTATAATTAAAAGGTTTTTTAAATTGTGTAAAATTGAGGCTCATACATGCCTCTACAAAGCATTTATACATTAATCTTCAAGGCCTTAAGAATGAAGAAAATCATATATTCTACTCTTCCTTAATGAGGTTTTAGTTTCTTCTATTAGCTAGTGGTGTCGTGGCTGATCGTCTCCATCAATGTTTGGGTCCTGTTCATTTGCAGAATAGACACCCACAAAAGGAAGCAGGTAGGAGCTTGCAGGTGCAGTGGGTTGAGCTTCGAAGGAGTTGGAGGGGATGACTGACATTGATGCCTCTGAACGCAAGCTGAAACAGAGAGTGAATAACATTTCAAATACAAAATGACACTTTTCTTGAGACTATAATTCTAAATGCTTCTTCCACGAATACCACATTCAATATCTACAATGCTACATCATCATCCTCATAACGATTTTAACATGTTAACAGGAATCTAACGAAATAGACCACGTTAATTCATTTTAACTAAAATGAAAACTGTAAAAATAGTGAGATTATATTAGAAAAATATTAAATATTAAAAAAACTATTTAACCTAATTTTTTTTTGTAACTTCTATTTTCAATTTATATTGAATGCAACCGTTGCTTAACAAAGGAACTGGCATATAAAACACACATGACAATTTAAGTGACATTACTAATTTATGACAGCAACAAGCTTAGAATGCATGGAATGGAGGTGACGTTTGCACGAGGAAACAACTTTCAAAGTATCTCAAACAAAATAAAACTATAAAGTTGTTTACCATTATAAGAATATAAAAACAAGTTGAATTGAGTGTCTCAATCTCTTTAATTTTTTAAATTAACTGATTTCAATTGAATGATTGAATCGATCAATTCAATGTTTGACACGCTTTGGGTAATCCACATGTTAATATTTATTTTTTAATGACTATAAAATTAAAATATATGGTTAAACCTCAGGATTGATAGTTATTTTTCAATGAATATAAAATTGAAACATACTAATAATTTTATTACACTATCCGTATAATTTATTTATATCTTAATTGTAGTTGAAAATTACAGTAGCAAATTTTATTTATCTGGTCTGTTAATTCTCTCTCTCTCTCTCTCTCTCTATATATATATATATATATATATATATATATATAAAATAAATTTAGGCGAGCCAATCTAACTGAACTCATAAAAAGCACCTACAACCTCTACCCAAGTTGATAAAAAGAAAATATTGAAAGACACGAGAGTATAACATAGTTATCTAAAAAAAGAATTTTAAAGAACTATAACTTTTTATTTTTGTTGACATTACAAATTAAATAGATCATCTAAACCATGAGGGTCATATGTGAGAGAACACATAAAAAACATATTAAGTTGAGTTAGCATTAATTATATGTTAAATTATTTTTTGTGAGAAAAAAAAAAAAAAAATTGTGCACAGAATGTATCTCCTCCACACTCCAACCCCCAAGTAGGTCAACCACCTTATTAATCTCTCTATCAACATAATAAAACTGTGACATACTTGAAACCATTTTTTTTTTTCTTTTTATGTCTTTCTCATTTTGTTTTCCTTAGGACCAACCTTACTGGAAAGTGAGACAAGAGCAAGAAAAAAAATATCAACGAAACGTATAAAATTTGGATACTGAAATAATCGCAAAACTTACTAAACAAGTGCAAGAAAAAAAATATCGTTTTATTGTACAAGGATAAAAAGAAATAAAATAAAGTATTCAAATGAAAAATCTTTTTGTTCTTAAAGTCAAGTAAACTTATATAAAGATTTCAATAAAATTTTAATACAATTTTTTAAAAAGAGTTAATTTACAAAAATATATAATCTACAAAATAGATTTATATTTATTTTAAAAATTGACAATATAGACAGATTCGGGGACCAAATTTTTACCAACAACGTCAAGTTTATTTATTTATTTTTTTAATTTGAAATAATAATGATTGATAAAGGTAAGCCAAGTTAATAACTTAAGATGTACTCCGTAAAATAAGAAAAGGACGAGAATAAATTCCAAAGGAAATATAGTTTAAAAAGACTCGCATCTAATTCAAATATCTAACTTTAAGATAATATAATATAACCATAAGTCGATGTGGCTAAGACGTAGATTAGATGAGACGTTGTTTTCACGGTTTCTTTTGAATAAATAGTTGGGCCCATGTATGTTATTGGGCCTGGGCCAGTGATGACAGCTGTGAGACGAGGTCAAAAATATCTAAGATCCCCGCGATGAATGAAACGTGTACGCTGGAGATTCGGTCTGGTTAATTAAGAGACAACGTCAAGAAGCTTGACCTTCTAGATTCCCGTCATATAAATTCATTTTTTCACCTCTATTACAACAACCTAATCCATAATCCTTGTTCTTCATCCAACACATTTTTCTGCGATCTCTGTTTCTCCTCCTTTTCCGGTGTTTCCGTTCAAACCCAAAACACATAGATTCATAGATAGATAGATAGATTCTTTCGATGGGTTAAAGTTGAATCTAAATCTGATCTAAGTAAGCGTTTTCGTGTTAGGTTATTCGATTTGGGATTGCAGACTTACGATACTCTCCGATTTGATTGTTTCGTTCTTCAACTAAACGCCGTCGTGTTTAGGTTTCGTTTTGTTGGGCGTGTAAGTCTTTGGGGGTTTCGAAGAGCATAGAATAATGCCTTCGGTACCCGGTCTTCTCCATCTGCTTCCTTCCTTGACCATTTTCCATGCTGGATCCTCCTTTCATCGTCTGAAAAACTTAGAAAAAAGCGATCGGCGTGGTAATCTTAGTTAACGCCAAGACTCTCGTTTTTCCCCCCTCTCTTTCTTTTCTCTCTTTATCGTCGTTTTAGTTATTGGTTCTGCTCCAAACGTGGTGTGATTGTTCCATCAACGGATCGAGATCCAGGGTCTGCTTTTGCTGTTCTCTCTGTGATTGTTATTCTCATTTCTGTTTTGATAGCGTTGTAGTTGCAGTTCCAAACGTCGTTTTTAAAGGTATTTTTTTTTTTATTTTCAGCTTTCGAGTTTTGGGATATAGTAGCTTAGGTGTCATGTGCTTATAGACTTGTGTTTGTAATGTATGAATTGGTTGTTACCGTGTTTGAATTTAACGACCTTTGCCTATTTTATTCTTGTAAAACATGTTTCTGGTTTATGACTATGCTTCTCTTGGTTGTTTTGTGTTCAAAATCATGTTAGTTTGATTGGATCTGACTCCTGGTGTGGTCATTTAGATTAGAACGATAGGATTATGGAAATAGTTCGATTAGTTGGATTGATTATACTTAAAAGTTGTAATTAGTTGTGTATCATGATGTGATTTCATATTTGATATATTGTTTATTTCTTTATTATACATTGAGAAACAGTGACAGTGAAAATATTAATGTAATATCTAATTATAGATTGGCATATAATGGAAAATTGTTTACTTTTGGAATGGTTGCTTGAAAGTCATGTAGTCATATGTAACAAGATTTCTACTTGATGGACTGTATAAAAATTTGTGTACTGACAGTGGATCAAAGTTAAAGTATTATTTTTTTGAAATATTCGATAGACACTAATCAGTTAGCCCTCTTAGTAGAGAACAAAGGCTATGGGCTCTTATCTGTCAGTGAATCAGTGTTCATTAATTCAAAGCTTTTCCGTTCCTTTTTTTTTTTTAATTTATTTGGGTGTACATTTTGTGTCTTTTTATTTTATTTAATTCCGGTGCACGCTATTCCTATACTATTACTGAAATATATATCTATGTGAGGGAATGTTTTAATTTTGTAGTTCTTATTATGTAGTTTAGTGCTTTTATTTTCATCTGATATGCTGTTTACTTCAGTTGCCTCAGTTCCTGATACAATTGATGGACGTGTGCTCTTGTGACAACTTTGTAAATAATCTTGGAAGGACTTTTAGTGAGTCACTACATATTCAAGATGCTCAGAAATCTGTACACGTTCCCGAGGGGAATGATATCTGTAGTGAGAGTGACGAAAAATTGTGTGAAGCAATTAACAAGCAAGAGACAAAAGTAAACACGATGTGTTTGAAAAAATCTGCAACCTTCCCAACTCCTAATACAATACTGCCTTCAAGCTCGTCTGATGAGGAGGCCAACACAGCAGTCACAGAATCACTCTCTGAGGATTCAGCTCATCAAACTTGCTCACGCTCAATATCTCTGCCTGTAAGTTCGCAGATTTATATTAATAGTATTGTACAGTGTTACTAATGCTTGAATGTGTTTTTGTAAGAAATATATGCTTTGTTTGAGAAAATACTGAAAGATTTAGGAGGTATTGTTTGGCTTGTGTTTCTTTAAATAAATTATTTGTTTTCCGTACGTTGACAATTGATTTCATACTACTCCCTCTAGGGTATTAGTTTGTTATGTTGTGTGTTCTGCTTTTTATTCAAGCATTTCTAGCTGTGTCAAGTGCACCTGGTTCCTGGGATTTTAGATTTATCACATGTAAGCGAACTTATCCTGGTAGGCTGTTTTCAGGATCAAGTGTGACCTAGGTCACATTCACGGAACAGAAATCTTACTCGTGAAGGATTGCGCGGAGTGTTTGTAGTTTGTAACACATTTGAAAATTTATTAAGTATTAAATGATGTTTATGCGTGCCTCCCCCCTCTTTCTCATTTTAGTTTTGAACAATCAACAATTTGTTCTGCCTTTTGGAACTATAGAGCCATCGATTTTTTAGTTGCAACATAAGTATTGATACTTTATTGCAGTCATTTACTTAACACAACTCTACACTTTTTGTATTTCCTATCCAAAAAGAAGTAAGAAAACCTCAATATATTTCAACACTAAAATCTTATTGTGCTTTCATGTCCATGTTAATGCCCATTTTAAGTTAGGAATCAGTTAATTACTTTGCTTTTGAGAGTATCTCGATTTAGTTATATTTCGCATTCTGTCAGTTTGGTTTTTTGTTAGGTTGCTTTTCTGTTGACAATGGGGTAAAAGTACATTGCAATCTTTCACATTTCCCTTTCTTTTTGGCCCCTCCAGAGAGAAGTGAGATTTGAAGAGATTAGAATTGTAAAGTTTTCACCTTACTGTATATGGATTGAAGACAGATGATGGAGTTACATTATCTGAAGCATAGTTTTTGGCAGATTATTATGGACTGATATCTATATAACATTTGCCATTTCTTGTTTACTGACATCCAGTTTTTCTGTATTTTATACCACAGTCTCGTCTGAAGCTCGTATCTGCCATGAAAGGTAGCCGGGAGAAAAATGGGGGATCACAGGTGAAGCTAAAAGTGAAATGGGCGCCCGATGTGTATGATCCAATACCTACATTATTATCACACACTGTCAGAAGCCACAAGAAGCAGCAGAAATCCAGAAAGAAGAAGCCTGAAAAGAAGAATGGAAAGAAGGGTCAAAAGGGAAATTCGTCTCGAGGGGGCAACAGCAAAGATAAGCAGTTTCGCAAGCTAAGTGGAGCTTCTGGTTTGTGCTACAAGTCGATGGATTCTTGTGATAAAGTGCTTGTAGCTTCTACTGAATTAAATGCTCTTGATGTTCTCAGCCATGATTCTAACTGTGGAACCAGCTTCTTGAAAAAATCTGTTACTGAAGTGCACTACTCAGTTGCAGAAGCGCTATGAGTGTAACACTGAATGTTCTGTACTCTTTCCTTCTATGTACATAAATAAGCACTATTTTAGGGTTGGCTTGTTCTATGGTGAAAAAGAAAAAAGGATTGCATGGTGAAAGTTGTTTGCATGGTGAAAGTTGTTTGGTTTTGAAGCTCTTAGAGCACGGGCAGTCAAGTTTACATTTTTATCTGACGTGAGACAAATTATGTTAGATGATGTCATTTCTGTTTAACCAGGGATTGTGGATGTGCCTTTTTCTTCTTTTGTTAATAACCTATGTGATTATATGTTTTGTTTCATTTGGGATGGGAACGGGGCACCGGTAGTGCTTACGTTTTCTGCCAAACCAATTTCTCTTTCGAATATTTAAAAGAAAAAGAAATAAATTTATTTAAAAATGATTTATTAAATGCAAATTCATATCCTTAAAATATAGTATAAATAATATTAGATAATAAAATATTAGTATAAATGAATTTAGTTTTTCTGTAAAGCAAATTCAAATACTTTAGCATCATAAAGTAAAAGTTTCAGAAGAAATAATTTCTTTAAAAGTAATTTAAAATTTTAGTCTAAATAAGAATATAAATTTATAAAATTAATTTAATTGGTAATTGTTTTCTCTGATAACTTCATTTTTGTTGTGATTTTAAAAAAAATGCTTAAATCTCATTTGAATTGGTATGTTTGTGTCATTCTTTTATTGATTGCTTAAATTTATTGAAGAAACGTAACGGATACAAATTAAACTTTATTATAGTCTTTTGATACTATTATTTGATACTATATTTATTAATAAAATATTATATATAAATAAAATAATAATATAAAATATTATATATAAATAAAATAATAATATATATTATTGTTAAATGATGTAGTACTGTATCACACCACCCTACTCGCTAATGGTGAGAAAAACCCGCAGCTAGCCCACGAGTACATTCACTCCTCGTGCTCCCTCTTCGGCCGCTCTGTCTCCTCATCATCTTCCTCCTTTTTAAACCTGTGCCCCAATTAAATTCTCTGAGACAAACAAAAACCATCAAAACGGAATTCACCATTGTGTCCATTAAAAAAAGATTTGTGGTACTTTGATCCTCATAAGCAAGGAACGCAAAACCCTTTGATTTGCGGGTGCCTTTGTCTCCAACGATTCTCCAAAATCTCTTCACTCCAAGTTCAAAGCTCTTTGCTTCTTTTTTGTTTTTCAGATGGCTTTTATGTCTGGACTTCAGCGTCTACTTCGTCACACCCCACTTCTTCATTCGCACCATGCTTCCATTCGTTTCGCCTCAACTCTCACTTCCCCCAAACTTTTCGTCAGCGGTCAGCTACTATCTCTTATTTATTCCTTTTCCTCTTCAATTAATCAAATTAATTTATGGATGCTAATTGGTCTTTTCTTATTCCATTGTTACTATATATAGTTGTAATGTGTTATGTTGTTCAATAATAATTTGTTTTCATTGCTAGGTTTGTCTTCAATCTAATGATGCAAATTCATCATTCCCATTTTAGCATGCTTTTACTTGACATTAAAATCCAACTTGCAATTTTCACTTGCCCTAGTTTTATGTTTTATCGAATTGCAAACCCTTGTAGATAATTTCTCTAAATGAATTTGTTTGTTTAACCATAAGGGTATGCCGGAGTAAAAGAGAAGAACACCCTCCTTAGAAAAACGTATAGCCCCTCTAAAACGAGGAGGTACACTTTAGAGATTGTAGCAAGCTTGACTATTTGTTATACATTTAATTGATCTTTATCTGCACTTTAGAGGGACTGGAACCCTTTGATAAATACATATTCTGTTGAGCATAATGCATTTCAGTGTTGTTCTCTCTTGTTTCTCTGGTTTGGGAACATAGATGTTGAATGGAGTTTCTAGTACAAGTACCCTTTTAAAACTTAAGAATCACCTCTAAGGTGTGTATATGGATAAAAATATCCCCAGGCATGGGTGTGGATATAAATACCCTGAGGCATGTGGATACAAATACCCCCAGTAAGGAACACAGAGAACATATTTTAAACTTTGCCAGGAAATAGTCACATTTGGAGTGGTTGTTCACTGTCGTAAGTGGGTCCTTGGTGTATCCACAAAGCTAGAAGCTTTCTTTTCATCAAGGAGGGCTACAAGTTAAGATTATTTGTACAGTCTATTATTTTAAGGGAAACTTCTGGTGCTATAGTTGCTTTAAAAATATTCATTTCCTGGTTTCTCTTTGTTTTTCCATGTATGTATCTTTGCTCTAGGTTTCTCCTTGGTGGAAACGCTTGCTCTATAAATCTCACCTGTGTTGTTTGCTTTTATTTTCTTATTGTCTGACTAAAGGCATTGTATATCCTTCTCTGTGTTCATCCTTCCCTTCCAATCATGTTCCTTCAAAAAAGCAGGGGTCTAGTGATGAATGTGGATTAGAACATTGTAAAACTGACAATAATTAGTCATAATTGTTTTCTTGTGCAGTAAAAGAAAAGAGAATCTGTGTAACTCCATAGTTCATATCCTACCTGCATGTCTAATTTGGTTTAATTATATCTTATACTTTGTTGCATCCTAAATTTCTGTTCGAAGCAATGATAGTTTAAGCAAAAAACAAATTATGGCCGTTATTTAGGATAATTTCCTTAGAAAACCTTGTTGGATTCCTGTAGTCAAGAATTTCCTTGTAAAGGTACACTCTTATTTCTGGCTCATGGACACTTCCGTCAACTTTGAATAGACCAGCTTTCTGGTCTATTTGGCCTGAACTTCGATTTAGTTTATTATACCTTTTGGCCCCATTTGATGTATGAAATCTGCAGGTTTATTGTATAATGTATGAAGTTGTGTATGAAATAACCGGTGCATGCATGTAAATTAGGTTTTGAATCCTTTTGCTGGTTAGAAAATTTCAATATATTCATCTAACGTGCTGTAATTATATGATTCTGTATTTAACATCTGTAAATGTGAATATTGTGCATACGGACAGGTCTCTCTAGATTGACAACAGATGAAAAACTTAAGGAAGCATTTTCTTCGTTTGGGCAGCTGGTAGAAGGTAATCATGAGATTTTTCCCTCTTAGTATGAAGCATGTTTTGCTTGATCTTGAGTTCATTTTGAATTTCTGATTATACAGCTAAAGTGATAACTGATAGAGCCTCCGGAAGATCGAAGGGATTTGCCTTTGTGACCTATACTACCATAGAAGAAGCTGAAAAGGCTAGAGAAGGAATGAATGCTAAATTTTTGGATGGATGGGTTATATTTGTTGATCCTGCTAAACCAAGAGAGCCCAGACCTCCTCAGCAATCACGGTCCCACCCCTCTGAATCAGGCTTCACTGTTAACAAAACAGTTGGGTGGCATGGTTGAGCACTAAACGAACATCAATTATGTTCACTATATTTGGATGATTTTTTGAAGACTGATTCAAATCAGCCAATTATACTACAATTTGTTGAGAAATATTTGCATCAATCATTCAAAATTGACGATTAAACTTTGGGCATGAGGCATTACTATTTATGCAACTTTTGATGTCTATTGAAAATTAATCCTTTGCTGACCTCGATGTGATATTCATCCAACTTGTTTTCAACGATATTTTATCTGCTAGGGAATTTCACTGCTTTCTTTGAAAGTTTGTTACATTTCCTGATCATAAAAGCTAATACTTCTCTTCTTTCTAAACTTTTGGACATTTACATTGGAAAAGTAATTTCAAGAATTCTCTGCAGTAGCATTTTCAATGTAAATGAGAATAAATCCTCTAATATACTTTTTACCACTTAGATTAAGTGGGCACTAATCTAATTTGACGGCTTTCCGGGGTATAATAATTGTCTTATTCCTATTTACACTTTAGTTTTTGGAAGAATGGTTGTTATAATGTTTTTCTTATATTAAAAAACAAAATTTCCTCTTGTAGGACTTGCCTCACATATTCCCGATCTACTCATATATAGTGTAGTAGTTTGAATTTGGGTTGGAGGACCAGAATTTCTTTTGTTGAATGTCAAATTCAATCTTGAAAGATTAAATTATATAAATGTATCATTAGTAAATAAATAATAAACAATGTGTCACAAAATGAAAAGGTGCATGGCATCGGAAGGATGCTCAAGATCCAGATGAATTCATATTGAAATGGATGAAAAAATTCAGTCAACCAATACGTAAGGGAATTGTAAAATACCAATATACTTAAATGCAAGGTGTTTTTTTATCGTCAAGGAAGCTCACTGTAACACCTGAGTAAGATCAAAATTGCAATTTTGTTCTGCATGCGATATCAGTAATGAAATTCTATATTTTAAGGTTTTTTTTTTTT
>Ga0123340_1001231_pt1 | contig 20760 bp, 7 predicted proteins | sample SirMexnodulemix_FD_89961 | JGI IMG/M metagenome (GOLD analysis project Ga0123340, IMG submission 89961) | Root nodule microbial communities of legume samples collected from Mexico - Siratro Mexico nodule mix | ecosystem: Host-associated > Plants > Roots > Nodule | place: Mexico: Nepantla... | reverse complement strand
ATAAACTTATAATTTCATTAATTAAAAAATTATAATTTATTAATCATACTTAACAAATTAATTATATTTTAATCTCATAATTTTATCAATTATATTCATCATAACACTCATAAATTTTCTCTTAATCTATTCATTTATAAATATATTTTCTCTTAATCTAAACACGAATACATTTTACTTATTTTAATCTCAAATCCATTCATTTTCACTTTTTAAATTCATCTCAAATAATCCATCTTCAAACAAAAATGTTAATATGAATTAGTTATCTTGTCTAGCTTTGAAAAACAAAAATGAACTACTTCGCTTCAAACAAAAACGTGATTAGTAGTGGGTATGGATTGGAACGAAAGTATCTTGTATATTTTGGTGAAGCCCAACATAGCTACAGTGGCACTGAAAGTATCTTGTCATAGTTACGTTAACAAATAACATGAATTCTCTGGAACATGGTGGAGAATTCTAGCATCCTCTTTTCAAACACCAAATATATTCCAAATTATGGTAGAACTTTCTTCATCTCTCTAAGCTAAAACACTTCCTTTCACTCTGTAGCATCCATATGGATTCTTCAAGAACCCCACATTTGTCTCTCTACACGCTATATATACGCGAGCACTTGTGTCATCGGTCATCACATGGTTGAAGACACAAAATTGCATTGCAGTACCAAAGTCCAATAAGTCTCTACTATTAACCATCACTGTCTGCTTCTACTTACTGATACCGGAAATGAGGCTCCAACAACTCATTGTGTTCCTGTCGTTGCTCTTTGTTGCCAAAGCAAACGGCTCTCTGCTACCATTCGATCCTCCCAGAGGCGTTTTGGCCGAGCTCTTGTCCGATCGCTTCCCAGACCCGTTTCACGTGCTGGAACAAATTCCATTTGGGATCGACAAAGATGAGCAATCCATGGTGATGTCACCTGCGAGAGTGGACTGGAAGGAGACCCCAGAGGGGCATGTGATAATGGTGGACGTGCCGGGGTTGAAGAGGGAAGAGATAAAGATAGAAGTGGAAGATAGGGTGCTGAGAGTGAGTGGTGAGAGGAAGAGAGAGGAGGAGAAGAAAGGGGATCACTGGCACAGAGTGGAGAGGTCGTATGGGAAGTTCTGGAGGCAGTTCAGGTTGCCACAAAATGTGGACTTGGAGAGTGTGCAGGCTAAGCTGGAGAATGGGGTGCTGACTTTGACTCTTCACAAGTTGGCACCTGAAAAGATCAAAGGTCCCAGGGTGGTCAGCATTGCAGGGGAGGAGCAGCAGCCACCCAAGCTCACCAAAGATGGGGCCAAGCAGGAGCTCTGAATCACTTGCTGCTCAATCATCATGTCATCATAGCAAAATAGTTTGTGAAGTCTGTGTTTAATTTGTGAATAAAAGGGTTCCACCAAACACCTTTGGTGGAATGTTACTTCTTCATCTTTCATGATCATGAGTGTGTCCACCCTAATACTAATCCATGAGGACTTTTCTTATTCTATATCATCTCTTCAACTTTTATTTTCTTACAAGTTATGTTTATAGACTAATATTTCAAGATACTTATTAGTAATGTGTATATTAGGTTTTTCATTAAATTGGGATAATTTTTTCTTAAATTATTAAAATATGTAAAGAGAAATTTTTTATTATGTTTTTAAGTAAGTGGTTATTAAGATTGATAATTTAAACAAGAGAAATTATATTTATGTGACAGAGAAAATTTAACACAAAAATTGGATTTTTTTAATATAAAAATAAGTAACTAAAGTCATTATCATGTAATAACTATTTTTATTTTAATCATTTAAACTGAAATTATCAAATTGTAACAAAAGTTATCACTTCTCTTTTAGTTATTTAAACTGAAATCGTTAAATTATAACAGAATTTTTTAATGATTTCAGTTTAAATTATTAAAACAGATCAATATTAATGATAATTCCGTTAATTAAAGTTTTACGAAGTGTATAAATTTTGTTTATTTGAAGTTGATACTTTCGAGGTCGATTTACGTCAAATCGTGTATATTACGTTGTATAAACACTTCTGCAAAAGCAACCATAATGGTTGTTTCTGACTATTTCTTTGGAAAAATTGTATTTATAATACAGATATATTTTTTAATTTTCACTTTTATTATAAATATGTAAATAATTAAATTTAAATAATAGATATAATAATTAAAACAATAACATTAACAACTGAAAGAAAAATAAAAACAGATGAAATATATAATTATACGCCGTTTTCTTTCTTTTATCTTTGGAGATACTTTTACTTCCTTATTATTTTTATTATTAAAAGAGTAACCGATTAGATAAATGGGATTAATAGTAGGAACGGATATCGAAGCTGTGTTTCTTATCCTATTGCTTCGTTAATCTTAATCCCAACCCAAGCAAGAGGCTTTCACTATGTCTCGAATCTTCTCTGCATGGAACAAGAAGAAGCTGCACCTCAGTTTCTTACCCAGTTTCTTCTCTTCTTCGCACACCACCAGTAATGGGCTTTTACGGCCCAGAACTCTCCGACTGTACTGTAGCAGCAGTGGGGAGCCACCGCAGGATTGGCCTCAAGACGCTGCCGTGTCTTCGCAAACTCCTTTTAGTGTTAATTTTGTTCGGGCCTCCTCTGGGCCCCGCCAAGAGAACACTGGGTGGGTCGGAGGCTCCAATTTGGGTAGGGATTTTCCAACGCCCAAGGAAATCTGCAAGGGTCTCGATAAATTTGTTATTGGGCAGCACAGAGCCAAGAAGGTGCTCTCTGTAGCGGTTTATAATCACTACAAGAGAATATTCAACGGGTTTGTTTCTTTGTTCTTTGGCTATCGTAGTTTGTTCTTTTGTTGCGGTAATTGTTTGTTTGCTATGACTGAATGGTGGTTTTATCACTAGGTCAGGGGAAGTTGCGGGAACCTCCGAAGGATTGGATGATGACGATAATGTGGAGGTGGAAAAGAGTAATGTTCTCTTGATGGGTCCTACTGGTTCAGGTATATCATATTTTTACGTTCATTACAACTATTTTTATTTATTCACTGAGAATTATTAATGCATATTATAGTTTCTGAAATTACTTCATGTCTGCTACGCTAATCTAATTTCGATCATATAGGGAAGACATTACTTGCGAAAACATTGGCTCGTTTTGTGAATGTCCCCTTTGTCATTACTGATGCAACTACACTAACGCAGGCAAGTATGTATTCTTTCACTAGGTCGTGTTATAGTTGGGCAGGAATGAGTTAAATGATAATAATGGATGCAGATTTTTGTGCCTGATATGTGAGTTTTCTAGGTATTGATTTTATTGAGTGATAAGATGTTGTGCTAATTGGAATACAAGTTTTACTTCTAGAATGTGGATGTTCATATATTATTATTTGGTATATTATCTGTTTGTGATTTGTTTCCATGGTTGACTCATGGTGGTTTCTTTGTCCTTGGACAAAAGTTTTGGCGTTACTGATCTGAAAGGGGAAATTTTCTAATTTGCAGGCTGGTTATGTTGGAGAAGACGTTGAGTCAATATTGTATAAACTACTTGCGGTATGTAATTTGTTCTGTATAAGTATGATGCTGTTTGAGCAAATTATCAATTCTCTGAACAAATTGAAATGAACAAGCTTTCTTGTTCTTTAAAAATCTCCACCCTCTGTCCTAAATATACACAGCATTTACAAGCATATATCTCAATTTTTCCACATTTGACGAAAACCTTTACCTTGCTTCCCATATTTTTTTTGGGCTGATTTATGTGCCAATGTTCCCAAGGTTTGGTGCCTCTCATTGTTTCTAGCAGATAATTTTCGTGTAGAGGAAGCTAGTGATAGTTTGACTTAAGCTTCTCGTCAATTGTGGCAAAGGATTGTCCATGGTCTTTGTATGTTCTATGCAGATGCATTAAGCACACTTTTTTTTGTCATAATTACTGCTATGTTCATATTACATTTGCTTTCGTTTCAATCTGTGTGATTGTTGGAATACTTTTCCTATTAAACTGTACTTATAATTTTAGGTTTTCAGAAGATATTTTGTGTTTTTAGTACTACTTGCCATCTCTTCATTATGAATTGGTTTTTCCCATATAGGCAGCAGAGTTCAATGTTCAAGCAGCTCAACAAGGGATTGTTTACATTGATGAAGTGGACAAGATAACTAAGAAGGTTCTTTTCTAATTTAATTGGATAAGTTCATAAATGGCCTTCCACTATAGCTTTAAGTTTTTAACCGTTATATTTACAGGCTGAGAGCTTGAATATTAGCCGAGATGTTTCTGGTGAGGGTGTTCAGCGGGCATTACTAAAAATGCTGGAAGGAACTGTAAGTAAAATAATTCCAAAATGTAGTTGTTGATAATTGGTTTCCTTCTTTGTAAATGAAGTCCTAAGTGAACTCATTGAGTGCTATGTACTTGTCTCTAACTAATTTAATAATTACCCTTAAATGATGACAGTAAGAAGGTAGCAACTTTTATATTCTGCACCTAAATTTTTCAAAATTATAAGTAATTGCCTTGCTTAGGTTATCTCAGTAATTCTATTTTGATCTTTTATTCATTCATATATGCAAGGTTTTTTTAACATATCACCAATGCATTAGTGGTATTGTCCAATATATAACCAAAAACAGTATATTCTTTTGCTTGCTGAGATCATAGTTTTGAGATTCAAAGAACTGTTTATGGGGACTATTCATTTGGGGGATGCTGGCTTCTTTTATTAATTAAGGAAAGTTGTATTGTAGAGATTTAAGACCGACAATGTTGTAATGATAGTATTAATTGTTTGTACTAAAGGTTTCTGAAAAAAATAATTAGTTATGTGCTGGTTAGTACCATTCTAATAGATAGTATCCTGAACTTGGAATGCTTTCTTATTGTCTAGATAGTAAATGTCCCTGAGAAAGGAGCAAGGAAGCATCCACGGGGTGATAACATACAGGTATGTTGTCTTGGAAAGTGTAACATTTGTCATTTGTTTCTTGCTTGTTCTTTGATATGATATGATTTATGAAATTTCTTGCCTGGTATTATTTTGGGGCCTTCTTTGAACCTGAACACTTCAGAATAATGCATTTATATTTTGGGGAGACTGCATTTATGTTTAGAATTATCATTTTTAAAGACCTTACCGTCACCTAATTAACATAAGAGCACTAATACTAGATACATCAGAGGTTATAGGTGCTTGGAGGATAATTAGGAGAATGAAAATGTAAGATGCGTCAAAATTTTGTAAATGTTAGTTAGCTTCAATGATCACTTATTCACATAAATCTGCATATGGTTCTAAATCATTTAGTCATTAATTGCATGACTGTCCACTCATGTTTTATGACATGTAGATTGACACGAAGAACATTCTCTTTATATGTGGTGGAGCATTTGTTGATCTTGAAAAAACCATTTCCGAGAGGTAATTTTTTCTTTTTTGTCTGGAAAGAATATTTGTTCACAGATGTTCTGCACATGTCTTGGTTTTTGGTAGACTTCTCATCTAAGTTTGATTTTTGAAAACAAGCAGACGGCAAGACTCTTCAATTGGTTTTGGAGCACCAATCCGTGCCAATATGAGAACTAGTGGAGTTACATATGCTGCAGTAACATCATCTTTACTTGAATCGGTGAGAACTGATTATGGTTATCTGACTGAATTTTTTTATTCACCTTCCTGGAAAACTAGATAGGTATATACTTTGATCAATTCAAGCTAATATAAATCATGCGCTTTAGCTATTCTGTTGTGCACTTTCCATACTTCTACAGCAGTAGAGAAAAATACAGAAGTTAGAGAATAATATTGTTGTAGCCAATAATCTTCTAATAGTAGCATCATAATTTTCAGGTGGAAAGCTCTGATCTTATTGCATATGGTCTCATCCCAGAGTTTATAGGACGGTTTCCAATCTTAATTAGCTTGTCAGCTCTAACTGAAGACCAACTTATGCAGGTATTATAAGCATTGTTCAAATCTTAGTTGTTATTGTAGCTTTTCCTGCTTTCACTAGCAGTTTAGTGCACTAAGGTCTGACTCTGCTTGTTGTGGTATTATGATCATTCTGTTTGCTCACTCATTGTTCACGTGGGTGCACACGTATGTATATAAAAGGCTGAGAAACCTTATGGTCTTTTTAAGCCTTACAGAGGCATTTAATTTCTATGAATATCCTCTACTGTATTCTTTTTATATTATGTTTTCTTAGAAAAGCTAGAAGTTAATATGGCCATTGCTATTGGATTTAATAAGTAATATAATGAGTGATTATATGGCCATCTGACACGTGCATGCTCTTGGTTCATGTTAGTTCATAGGGTGCAAAAGGAACACAAAATTAGGGTAAGGATACTGCAGTCTAGAATTTATATGTAACTTAAGGGTATCATTTTGTTAAGATCTCCTCAGGTAGCACTAGAGATTCTTTCCAGTGGACTTATAATTTATCATCTATATTTTACTTTTAATTGAATAAAAAGAAGTGTGTGATTGGTATTGAGAAATCTGATGTTTCTCTGGACATGCTGCTTGCATTGGTGTATGTTAGTTTAAAATTCTAACTTCTTTTTCTTGTGGAATGTTTAGTTTTAAGTTAAAACACCAAGCCTATTTTTTAGTTTAGAATAAATTTCTTTTGCATGGATATCTGGCCATATAACTACTGAAATGTTGATTTTACAGGTTCTCACAGAACCAAAAAATGCTCTTGCTAAGCAGTACAAGAAGTTATTTGACATGAATAATGTAAGAAGTTCTCCATTACTCCTCTCTCTCAAATACACATTTTTGTTGTTGTCAGAGTTACTTTGAGTGTATGTGGTGTAAAAACCCAAGCAGTTATTGCTATATCTGGATCATCCCAACCAACTACCATTGGGTATTTAAAGAAGTAAATTATTCAAACTTTAACTTGGTTGAATTGAAGGGAAATTGACTAGTTGCCTATGGTTGACCTAATCTAATAATAATTCATGATATATCTTTTCTTTCAAACTATATGATTATTACTTGGTTTTCTCCCTTTTTTTCCCATGACACTTGCCACCTAAAGTAAAATTCTTGCTTCCCTTATTTCTTTCCCTAACATTTTTCTTCACCTATTTTGGCTATGGTTGACTGTAACTTTCTTGAGTTGTTGGCTGGTGATACTTTTTACCATTTTATGTAAGTGTAAAATGTTGAAATTTCATATGGTCTAGAGATAAAGTCAAGTTGTCAAGTTAAAATATGTAAGTGGAGGCAAAATTTACCTTACATGCATATGTTTTGTAATGTTGAGTTAGGTTTAAAACTCATTTTCTAATATGGTACGAGAGCTTATTCGTGTGAGGTTTGTTAGATTTATTATGTTACTTGTTATCGGGTTCTATCAGACCATTCACAAATATCTAGTCTCATGCTTGAGATGTCTGGTCCTTGGTGTGAAGGAGTGTATTAGAGATTCTATATCGACTAGAGATAAAATTAAATTACAATATATAAGTGAAGGTAAACTTCACCCTACAATCTGTTGCACTATATACGTGGGGGTAAATCTAACTTTACAATCTAATTTTGTAAGGTTGAGTTGTATTTAAAACCACTTCCTACTAGTGAGAACAGACTAGAAGTCTTCTTGAAACCCTCGAGTGATCTAGTTTTGTAGTCTTTGATACAATATGGTGTTGTTATCTGCTAGGTAAAACCTGATCTGCTTGTATCAGAATCATTCAAGCAACTCCCTTCTATCCTTTCACCAATTTGAGTTGTATGAGTTTTTATTATACTTGTTGTGCAAGCGAGTAATGGGGAGTGGGGGCAGTTAGAGGTAAATTTGTCTGAAACTTCATCCCTAAACTTCAGGTAAAGCTACACTTCACAGAGAAAGCTCTGAGATTGATTGCAAAGAAAGCGATGGCCAAAAATACAGGTGCCAGGGGTTTAAGAGCCCTACTGGAAATCATTTTAACAGAAGCTATGTTTGAGGTATGAAACTGTCTTTTATATTTTAAAATATATTTGTCTTCAAGTATCTTGGTCTCTCGGATCTTTAACTAATACATCGAATGCTTGCATGCACCAGATTCCAGATGTTAAAGCTGGAAATGAATCGATTGACGCGGTTGTTGTTGATGAGGAGTCAGTAGGATCACTAAATTCCCCTGGCTGTGGAGGAAAAATTCTTTGTGGAGATGGTGCTTTAGATCTGTACCTAGCTAAGATGGAGGGTTCAGTGGTATGATATTACATCTGAATGCATGTCTGTTATTGCTTTTATTTTTCCGTGCTTGCTGCCTGTCCGAGTTGCCTTGTGAATACAGATGTTTTCATTCATTTGCAGCACTGATGCGCTGAGAATGTTGTATAGGTGATTTTGACCCAATTTTCTTCATGTCTTGTAGGTTAACCATGACGTAGCTGAACCAGACTTACAAGAGGGGGAATCAGAGATTTCATCAAGAGCTATGAGCATGTAATATTATACTTTGCACAAAGGTGTATACATTATTATTCTCATGGTTATCTGTAAAAATAATATTCATAATTTGCTGTAATTATCCTTTGTATAATGCTGTAGCTTATGTTTTAAGTTCATTGAGTAGGAAGGATTTAGAAAAATGAAGGATATAGGTTGCTAATTTAGGCAGCACGCCATCCAATATTTCAAATTATTTTGATGAAAATCAATTGAGTCCATCTTCTCATACTCTCTTTCTAACATTTTCTTATTGGTTAAAATCCGCGTCTCGCTGATTTGGAAACGAAATACACTGTATTTGCATAAATTTAATCTAAATAAATAGAACATGTTGGAAAAAAATGTTAGAGAACAGTGTTATCAATTATCGAAGAATCAATACCTGAATACATCAAACTGATTACATTATACGATTTATCTGCCCCCTCAAACTCATTATTTTGACGAGAGTTGAATTATTGATGTATCACACGAAAAGTTGACGTCTTGATACAAATGCAAAAAAATCTAAAGTGTTCAATGATAATTTATTCGATGATGTAGATTAACTTTCTTGTGTTAGACCCATATATTTTATCTAAGTGTTCAATATGCATAGAAGGAAAAATAACTTGGTTATTATCCATAAACGAGAAAAATAAGCCATTGGTTATAAGAGGCTTTTACGTTCGGTTAGTATAACAGATGAGAGAGGGAGAGGTAAGAAAAGAGAAGAAATATAAAGTTGTGGTTTGGTTGAACAAATGTGTGGACGAAGAGAAGAAAAAAGAGCGGGTCTCATCATAAACTTTTAACGCAAAGAGCTTAAGAAATGTATCCAAAGCAACACAATACGTTATGTTGATAAAATGAAAGAGATTGTAGTATTTTTATGATCGTAATATAATTTTTATTTTTTCACGACCCCACTCGGTTGCATCAAACTCTCACAGAAAGATTCTTGCTAAAAAAGACTTGATTATATTGTATAGAGACACCAATAACAGAAGCTAGAAGCTGATAATGACCGAAAAAGAAAAAAATGCAATGAATGAATTCCTTCAAAGTTTGAGGGAAAAGTTTACAAGGCTAATTTTTTTAACCCTCAAAAGTATATAATACTTTTTTTAATCAATAAAAGTATTGAAATTAAAAATTTATCACTGTAAGCAGAATATGTCTGTCACGTTAGGTCTTAAATGGATAAAGGTTAAGTTAATTTTATTGATGTTTCACCACATCCTCCACCATGTCGTTGTTGTCAATTTTAATTATTACAAAAGATATATAGTTTCACATTTTCTATATCACATATTTGAAAAAGGTTTAAACAGTTTAAAAAATATATTTTTACTTTCTTGAAGCAATATAGATGATTTCTAAAAGTCTATCTTCTTTGTTCTTATGTATCCATTCTTTTTCTTCCTTTTTGTGATTGGCCTCCTTTCCATTTTGTACTCATACCCAATTGGTGTAGGACTCTTTATCCATCGTTTGATTAATAGATTTCATTGGATAATTTTGGCTTCTAGGATGTGCTTATAGACGCTCATTATGAAAGAAGGAAAAACAAATTGGTTATTATTGATAAACAGAAACAACAATTTCAAGTCATTGGGTATAAAATATCAAAGCTCTATAACACAAAAACTGACATAAGAATGAATGGCCGATCCTGTGGACTATGAAATGTGGAAGATAGTCTAGTTGGCTTTAGAGCTGGAAATAAATTTGGCAGCCTCTGCGGCGGTTGGAAGTGCAGGAATTGCACCCTTCTGTATTGTACACATTGCTCCACAAGCATTCGCAAACATCAAAGCCTCTCTCAGTTTTTGTTCATTCTGATCCAATAAAACAATAAGATGTCAGCCAATGACAAGATAACAAACTCTAAAAAGGCTTCAGCCAATGAGAAGATAACATTCTACAGTGTGTGTGAGTGAGAGATAGATACATCAAATATGGAAGTGTCCCTGGCCACAGCTGTGAGAACTGCACCAACAAAAGAATCACCAGCACCAGTTGTGTCAACTGCCTTCACTGAAAATCCATTTATCCTTCCTTTGAAGTTCTACAGTTAAACAATATACGTCAAATTCAGATTGCAGTATATCACAACATAAAAGGGCATCTACCTGAAATGCGTATCAACAAATAAATCCTTATGACAAACGAAAGTTAAAATCTTTAACTTCATAAATGTAACTATCCAGTACTAAAGATCAAATGAGTTATCTCGGTTTCCTTCAGAAAATGCTTTATTGAATCAATTTTGCCAGACAATTTTTCAAAACATGGTGGGTACTGGACGGTACCTTAGTGAAATATCTGCAACCCTTCTCTCCATCAGTGACAAGAAGCATCTTCAATCTGTCGTGCCACAGAGACAGCACAACATCTTCCTTCTCAGAATCACCTTGTGTCAGAAATTGAACTTCGTCATCACTCACCTACATATACAGTGAGCAATTTATTTGTACAATCATTTGGTTATATTACAGCAAAAACTAGACACTTTGAGGTAAGAATTGACATCAGAAATCCTCTTGTTCTACTATTTATTAACAAACTCAAAAGAAAAAATAGAATAAGTTCGTGATCTAAATAGCTTTATTATGTTACACACCCTTCACAATGTTCTAGGCTTCTAGAAAGTGCAATGAAAACTTGAAAAAGTTGTACCTTGATGAAGTCCGCATCAAACCATATGCTCTTGATCCCAGATCTAGCAGCCTCCTGAGAAGGCCACAAGGGCAGCCTCACATTTGGATCATAGGAGAGCAAAGCACCATTATCTCTAGCAGCTTTCATGGCAGCCATGTGAGCTGATCTGCATGGCTCTGATATCAGGCTAATGGATCCATAATGAAATACCTTAGCCTGCTTGATCAAACCCATATTCAATTCTGACTCCGCCAGCAACATATCTGCACTGGGATTTCTATAAAACATGAACTCCCTCTCTCCATCCTTCCTCAGTGTCACAAAAGCCAAAGCAGTTCTTGCCTCCGTATCAAAGCAAACACCATCAGTGTTCACATTGTTTTTCCTCAAAATATCCACTAGCATCCTTCCAAACTCATCATCTCCCACCTGTAATAGAAATTATCAATCCTTCATTAAGCAAAAAGGATATTAAAAAACCCTGATAATGAATAATCTCAATGCTAGATGGGAAATGAATGTTTGTAGAAATCAAGAACCTTGCCAATGAAGGCAGCATTGCCACCAAGTTTAGCTATGGCACAAGCAACATTGGCAGGAGCACCTCCAGGGGCTTTGATAAAAGCATTAGACTCAGCCAAGGAGACACCAGCTGTGTCAGGAACAAAGTCGATGAGCATCTCACCGAATGATATCACTAATGGATCTGCTGAGCCTGACATCTCCTCCTCTTTCTCTATGTTATCGCTTCTCTTGTTGATGTTTGTGTTTTAGTTTGACAGAAACAGTTTGAGGGCCAAACCTTAACAATGCTACACCAGATGGCATATCCATGATTCAACGTAGGTTTAGGAGTAATAGTGGAGTATTTTTGTTTTGTTTTTACTTGTTTATATCCAAGTATAGACTATTGTAATAAGTACATCTTATAAGTTAATTAGAATTCACATGTATTTAAAAAATTATACTATTTAGTGATAGATTATCACCTATTATAAGATTGTTAAGTTTTAGAATAATTAGTATAGAAGAATATCTATGAATCATTTATAATTGATTGAGCATACTTGTTACTAAAGTTAAATTCCAAATTTATTGTTTTTATTTTAATAATAAACTCTATATTTGATTAGTTCCGAGTAAATAAAACCAAGACATTTGTTAATAAAGTTTTTAAGAAATTTAAGGGTGCTAATAAAGTTCCATGTGGATTTCTGATAATGATTAATTAAACATTCAAACTTTTTTCTGTTTAAATACCAAAGTATTATAAAGTTGTGAGGACTTGAATGCAAGAAGATGGCAATAGAAATGTTAGGTACTGAATAAAAAAACTGACAAAGTCAGTTCGAAAGACCTGAAATAGGGCACGAAGCTTGATCCGAGAATGAATGCTTTTGAAGAGGAACAATAAAAACCACCACACAATTTAATGAAGTAGCCATTGTTCCTTAAATTCGGGTTCACATTTTCATACCATACCCATTCTTATAGGGAATACTATTTTGGAGGTCTCAAAGGAGACATACCCTCCGTTAAATAATCATTAAATGTCATTGCTCCTATGGATAAAGCGAACTTTAATTCAAGGAGACTCCTGTGACCCTAGTCCAACTCATCTTGTTGGGTCATTGATATTAACGAATTCCATTCTTAATGCTGTGTTACTAAACCAAGTGAAATGGAGAAAAAGCATGAGAAAAACAGAAGAAAGGAATAACATCTTCAAAGCTAAATACCAATCCAAAGTCCTCATTAATCCAACTACATCACCAAGTCATGAAATTCCTGTTTCTTGTTCATGATAGGCACGGTTTGTAGGATTTATTCAAACTTATAGTGCTTGTCCACACCAACAGATACATCCCAAGTGCAACTCATCCCTTTGGGAAACACTACCAAGTCACCAGCAGCAATTTCAACTGATTCAGTTGACCCACTAGGAAAGACCTTCACTTTTCCTTCCAGAAGATAGCAAGTCTCTTTGGCTTCATATGTCCATGGGAATTTGCTTGGAGGGCATCCCCATCTGTTATGCATCAAATGTTGCCACACCGAATCAGAGAGAGATCAAATGCATTTGAAACAACAAAAAAATCATGAAAGCTTCTAGTAGTATATATCTTGCAACTTCTATATTGGAGTCAACTAAAGAGATAGCTTCTTGCAGCCTAATTTGTTAATTAAGGTAATAGGCATATAAGAACCTCATAAAGGTGTTTGCTATGATTTCTTCAGTCATTCACAATACAGACAACTAAACATAATCAACTTCAATCCCATGGCACAAATATAATAACAGGCCATGAAAACCTTGGCACATAGCATGATTCATTCATCAAAAAATGAATCCAAAAATCTTAATGGAAATCTCATAAGAAAGACAAAAGGAGCCACAAATCACCACTCAAATAACTGAAATAAAATGGGAAAAAGAAATTAAAGAAAAGTAGTATTACTTGGGCCATTTCCTAACACCCAGTTGAGTGAGCTTGGACTCAGGAGGGTTTCTCTCAATCTTGATGCCCAGTTTCTCTATGACAGTTGTCATGCTCTCTGCTCTTGTTGTTAAGTGCACTCTCCTCCTTGTTGGAACTCCTCTACTTTGAGGAACACTTGAGTGTTTGGTTTGTGTGAAGTTGTTGGGAGATAAAGTACCAAGAAATGATGATGCCATTGAGCTACCTTGCTTTGTCGAACACTTTTCTGATTCCTCACAATTTCTATAAATTTATCTTTTGTTTTAGTTCACTCATTTTTCATCTTCTGCACTCTCTAGACACTCCAAAACTGAAAACGAAACTAATACAACAATTTTATTATCTAATAATATATCGTTACATTTACATTTCCTTTTTTTTAAAAGAAATATTAGTGTATATATATGTACCTCGAAAATATCGTTTAGAATTAGAAGAATAACTTTTATTATTCCAAATTGTGTTGGAAAAAGACAATTACTAATGATACACTTGTTAAATATTTTCTAAACGAGCCTTTTGTCTTTAATTAAAATTTGTAAAATTATATAAATACTAAAATTAATAAACCTCATTGTAATTTTATAATTTTTAATAAATAATATGTTTGGAAATTTTCCCTAATACTCATATTTTCTCCCAGAGTTTTATAAATACCATTTTTTTCATGTACATCTCAAATTTGACCGTTTTTACTTTAATTATTATATGAAAAAAATAAATTTTGTAAAATATTTACAAATTGATTTAAGATTATTATGCGACAGAAAATATTGTTTCCATTGTAGGAATCAAAGCATAAAAAATAATAAAAATAAAATTCAGTACATACTATTTTCATAATGAAACAAAATAGAAAGAATGTTGCAAGATTAAAATGAAAATAAGGTATCATATGAATTAAAGCATAAAAAAATTATAAAAAAAATTAAGCATACGACCTTTTCGTAATGTAACAAAAATAACTTGTCATAAGTACATATAACATTACTAAAAAATCGCTAGTGACAATTAATTCATTACCATTTTATTCATGTAAAAAAAATATTATTATGTAAAAATTGAGACAAAAATATAACATTAAATACATTTTTTTTTAATTTAACCTTGATTCTCTTACCAAGGAATGACATATCTTTCCTAGGTATTTTTTTTACTTTTCTTGTCTTTTGATATTTAAAAAAACATAAACAACAAATGTTGACTAACTCAAAAATATAATATCTATAATCATATTTAGGAGAGTAACAAAATATCTATTAGTACTAACTTATCTATCATCTAAATTAATAAAACGATTAACAAAAGTTCCGAAATCTGGGAATAACTTTGGCAACTGTCTAGTTATAAATTAGTATTAATATATTACAAATATTTTAAATTATTTTCTCATAAAAATGTAAGTTAAATGAATAATTTTGAAACTTTTTTATCATCTCGCTTATTAATAATTTTGAGCTAAAAAATGGCTAGGAATATCTATTTATATGTAGTTTTGTGTACGTTCCAACTGATATTTTGAGAGAAACTAATTCCTAATTACGATAAATTCTCTCAAAAAATCTTTTCTACACATAGAATAACCTATGTGAACGCATATACTTACAAACTCTAATTATTTGTGAACGTCAAAGATTTAATCATATATTATTATTCTTTTAAAAGTTAAAGGAGACATTAACACATCTTTCATTTCATTCCGCCAACTTTTAATAACTAGTCTTTTGATGGCACGGATTTTTTAAGAGTGGAATTTAATATTTTTTTAATAAAAACAATTTTTATTGCATATGAAAAAGTGACTAACTTTATGTACCATGTATGGATTAGAAAAACAATAATAACTAGTAATGAATAATAAAAACAACATAAGTTTATATATTAATCTAAATTGCCATTAATATTTTTCAGAATGGTTTGATATAATGTAATGGGTTTACTTTGGTACAAAATAATAAATATGCTGTGTGAAAAAATTCCTATATATTAGTTGTAATAAATAATTTAACATTTTTTTAGATATAATTAAATAATTGAACTTTCTAAATAAATTTAATACTTTTATAATATACAAAATAATGTATCAAAGTGATTGTAATAAGTGATAGACATTAGAAACGTTTATGGTAAAATATTTAGAAAAAGTAATAGTAATGGTAACAGTATTTGGTGAAAGTTGTAAGTAAAATATATAATACATTATGACAGGTAATAGGAACAGAAGGTATCACATTTATGAGAATAGATTTAATAATTTAGAATGTCATGTTTATTTGTTGCATGAGAGGTGCAACATGTCAAGGTAAAATAAAAAAAGTAAAATGTATAAGCCAAACTTGTAGATAATACATCCAGTTGGTAAGATTAACCAATATATGTCTCCAATGGGTTGTTCGACTGTTATATGCATGAATCTTTATCCCTTCTATCTGCAACTAAATGATAAGTTATTCATGACATAAAGCTATATACTTTTCCAATTTTCAGAAGCAAACGAATATGACATAGATACAGAAGATCCATTAGTATTTTTTTTTATACCCAACAACACCAAATCCATCCTTGGAATAAATATGTTGTTATCAATATTTTTTTCCTGTAATGACACTTGTAAAAATACATTTTTGCCCAAATCAGTAACTTGTAATCTTGTTCTATTACCAATACTATTTGCTTGATTAATATTTCTAAAAAATACATAGGTACACCCTCTTTTAACTTAAGTTGATGATTTGGTCAAGATTTAGTTTTATTTAAAAATTTTAATGTAAATCATTCATCTTGAATTTCTTGATTTTATCTTATTGACAATATATGTGTGAATTTAGATTAGCTTTTACTTCCTAATTTATTAAAGATAAAATGAAATCATTAACTTGTTCTACAAATTCCATTGTAGGACAAATTATTGCTAAAATAAAATCCAAGCCATATTATATTAAACAAAAATTAAGGATACTCAAAGTCAACCAATGATAGTAAAAGTGATTCATGGTTTTCAAGCAAGGATCTTGTTGTATGTGAAAAATATTCTCACCATTTTCATTTAAATTTATCTCTATCTCTCATTTTGGAATTCAATCAGCAAATTTTTTATATCTCTTGCACGTTCATTACATTTGATAGTATTTAATCTTATGTTGTGTGAAAAATTTAAACTTTATAATGTTTTCATGAATTAGAATAGTTTATTGTTGACTTCACAATATTGTATCTAGATCCCTCTTTTACAACAAACAAAATTTGTCCAAAATGACCTCTATGTGAAAAATTTAAACTTTGTAATTTTCTCATAAATTAGAATAGTTTATTGTTGACTTCACAATATTATATCTAGATCCCTCTTTTACAACAAACAAAATTTGTCCAAAATGACCTCTCAAAACAGTAACGTTACTATAAATCTTTTTTTATATCAAGAAGTGAAATTTAGGCCTAATTTAACCTTACAAAACCGATTTGAAAAATGAGATTTGCACCCTTTTATAAACTATTGAATGACCTCATCTCTAGTGGATGTGGGATCACTAACATATTATTATTTTCTTTATTTGTAGTTTTCAAAATATCTCTTAAGATTCTATCAAATGCTTCACATCATAATTTATTCATCATTGACGCTTCATCCCATATAATCAATTTTGTTTCAATCAAAAACCTAGCATGAAGACTTTATTTAACTATGTTGCAAGTTGATTCCTCATTTATTAACAATGGTATGCAAAATATAAAATGTGTTGTCTTTTCTTCAAGTAATAACAAAGAGGAGGATCTTGAAGAATGTATCAAAGAGGAGGATCTTGAAGCATCAGTTCCCAACGTATCTAGATATAGCATGATGGTCCCTTGTAAAGCCATAGAATGATTTCAAATGATAGCATGTCAATATGGGCCACAACACGTCCATGTGTGAGCCTTCTTGTTTCGTCTATCATAGTTTACTATGGAGACAATTTCATTTTGAAAGAAATTGTAAATTAATGCTTTACCACTATATAATCCTTATATTTTTTAAAAATAAGGATAGCAAAACATTATTAACAAAACAACAAATGAAAGTAGAATGAAAAAATAAAAAATGTATAAAAAGAAAATCAGAGAAGAAGGATTCCAAAATGAAGAAAATAATTAGAATGAAGAATGAAGAAATTTGTAGAAAAGAAAATCAGAAAACAAGGATATCAAGATGAAAATGATAGTATAAAATGAAGATGAGAGTATAAAGAAATGATTGGATTGCTACTATATACCTTTTCTTAGAATATGATTGTTTTCAAACTTCTAATAATATCTCTTTGTAATATGGTTTGTCTATTGTGCAACTCTATTTTATTTTAGAAAAGAAAAGTGAATAAGAGATAGGTGTATAACAGGAAAAATAAGTCTACATACATGTTATTTGAGGACTCTTTGTACACATAGAAACAAATTATAATTATATAAATGAGAACATAAACATATAAAAGTATAAATTATATACATAACAACGACATGTTACAATATTATGGGATTGTTCTGGTTTCGCAGGAAAGAAATCTTGTCCAAAAAACATCAGTAAACAAAACAAAAAAAATACATGTTAACACTTGTTTAATTCATACCTTTTGAATTAATGACATATTTTTAACATGTTATTTGAGGACTCTTTGTTCAAACAGAAACAAATTATAATTATATAAATAAGAACATAAACATATAAAAGTATAAATTATATACATAATAACGACATGTTACAATATTATGGGATTGTTCTGGTTTCGCAGGAAAGAAACCTTGTCCAAAAAAACATCAGTGAACAAAACAAAAAAGATACATGTTAACATTTGTTTAATTCATACCTTTTGGATTAATGACATATTTTTAACATTCATTTTGTTGTTATTTTTAGTTTTAAATAAATAATTTATAATTTTAGAAAATTTAAACATTTTAGTAAAATTTAATTAATTTTTTTATTTTAGTAAAATTAACTGATCTCTAATTTTTGATGGTTAAATTTTAGAAGTAATTAAAGGAGTTAAAAAAATTGTATAAGAAAGTTGAAGGTTGGTAAAGAATTAAAGCAGACAGGACTGTCAGGTATATTTTTGGAACATGAAGCGATTTAAGAAAATAAAGAATGAATGACACATGGACAGTTAGTTGATTTGTTCATTTAGTTAGTTTTAGTTTAGTCATAAAAAAAAGTTAGTTTTAGTTTAGTTATAAAAAAAAAGTAAAAAAAAAAAAAAACCTCAGTACCATTCTTTGCTTTATTAGTTTAGTTTTTTATTTAATGATAATTCTGTGACTTTTGCTTTTGGGTGGAATTGAAAAGTATATTAAATAGTGTTGGAATTAACTTGGCACGTCACTGGGTGTCTTTTTGTGTAGTTGTGGAAAAACAAGAGTGAGAAAAAAATAAGAATAAGGGCTTTTCTACTACTCATTTTTTTTTTGTCTTCCAGTGTCATTTCTTCTTCAAGTAAGTTCTTTAATTTTTTTTTCTATTATTTTCTCATTAGTGTGCTTCATCATTCTCATTTTCCAATTTGTTTTCTTGGTTCAGTTTCCATTTTATTGCCTATTGTTGAAATTTAGTTAGGTTACGTTTAGGTTTCTTGATGTTGTGTTCATTTTTAATTGTTTTGAATTCCAATTAGTGAATGAATGATTAATAATAGAAACAGTAGTAAGCTATTAAGAACTAATGATTTACATTTGATTTTGCAGTTATGAGATGATTAAATGATTCTTGATTTTTTTAATCTAGTTTCTTGGTTTTTCTGATCCTAATTATTTCCTTTCATTTTGATATTTAGTGATGATCATATATTTTTTAATAAGTTTTATATTTTTAGTTAGTTTTTCGGTAATGCATATGACTTCTATTTCATTTCAGTTATTGTTTTTTTATTTTAGAATTAAATTGTATGATTGATTGGAGGTTTTATTTTCTATTAAAATATATTTGATGTGGAATTGTTTAGTTGATTTTTTTTTGTGTATTTTAGATTTCATTTTTGTTTTCAATTGGTATTTCAGTTTTTAGAAGTTAAACTATGATGTTGGATATAATTTTGCTAATTACTTTAATATTCAGTTTTAATTCTGTTTAGAATCTAAGTAATTTTTTTAGTTTTATTAGTTCAATTTTAATTGTAGTCTTGATTTCAAAACCAAATTATTGAGGGTAATTTGCTAAAGAAATAAATTTTTTTAATAAAATCAATGGATTTAAGTTTTCTTTTATCTAAGTTAACCCTATATTAGATTATATAAAACTTAGTTTTGTTTTTATAACATAACACGACTAAAACGTTTATCATCGATACACAATTACTACGTTTATCGATACACAATTACTACGTTTATCGATACACAATTACTAAAGCAGAATAACTCTGAAGTTTTTCTCTGCCTCGAAGCAAATTAACTCATCCTCTTCAAAACTGTGTGAAATGCAAAATTCCTTCCATCCACTTCCAATCTTATTTTTTTTTTTTTTTGTTGAATTTCTTCTTAGCTGCTTGCATTTCACTTGCTTCAGTGGTACATGAAGAACGACATAATTCAACCTTGGTTTATCCATATATTTGGCGAATTCGGAAGTCAAATCCTACACAAAATTGTATTGTAAAATACAAAATAGTTAAGTATTACTTGGGAGGAGTAAACAATTGAATTATAAAACAATGAATTTACCAAACGGTTCGCTTGACATTGATATCTTGTTAGTGTGACGAAGAAATAGGTCACTGGTTCAGTCATGATAGGCACACGTCTCACCAGCCCTGTACAGAATAAGCACACTGATTATGTGTGGCGTTTTCCTTAAATACGTAATATTAAAACAACATTTCAACAATAAAAGGTTTCGGAATGTTAGAAGCACCAAGTGTTCGATGAATAAGAGATGCAATGTAAGTCGGGGTATGAGAGAGAGAGAGCAAGTGTAAGATTTGGATTATGAGGAGTCAGAGTGTGTGGAAAATGAGAGACGTGAAAGATTAATATTTTTAGCTCCACAGTTGCTTCATGAGCCATATGACATTCAAAGGGTAAGCACGTGTCATCCATAGAATGCACCAAATGTGGTTTTTTTTTCTCCTATTTTGGCTGTTTTGATTTAGTTTTTTCTTTTGATTTTTTTTTAATTTTCTGAGAGTGACATTTGTCCTTTTTTTTTTTTTTTTTTTTTTTCCTTTTTTTTTTTTACTTTT
>Ga0123340_1001223_pt1 | contig 20796 bp, 16 predicted proteins | sample SirMexnodulemix_FD_89961 | JGI IMG/M metagenome (GOLD analysis project Ga0123340, IMG submission 89961) | Root nodule microbial communities of legume samples collected from Mexico - Siratro Mexico nodule mix | ecosystem: Host-associated > Plants > Roots > Nodule | place: Mexico: Nepantla... | reverse complement strand
TATATATATATAATTGAAAATTACATATTCATGAATTAAAGTCATATCAATGTACACCACACAATTATAAACCAAAATTCCATCAATTAATCCAAAAGTTCACTTTAATTTCAATTTCACATATCCCACCAACTCAAATCCAGTTTATTATAACTTATAATAAACATTTCATATCTTCCCTTTTACAACAATACGTTTATAATTTATTTAAATATTTTAAAACAACATTTTCTCCATTTTCACGTACAACTCTAATGTTCTATTTTTAAGTAAAATCCAAAATAATATACAAAGCCAAATTTCAAAATATGACCTGAGTTCTTTTGCCACCAATCACATAATTTTTTTAAAATACCGGTATTGTAAGAAGGAATGATGAATCAAAGAGCTAGCAATTTAACTCCTAATTCAAAACCTAATCATACCAAAACGTCATAACATCTTATTAAAGTTTTAAGTAATTTAGAATAAAAATGTCTTCATGAACGTGGTTCTTAAAGAAGAAGATAGACGAATCTCACTCTAAAATTTGAACTCCAAACTGCGGCTTGTTTTTCGTAACTTGAAAGTATTAAACTATGAGAATAGAGGGATTAAAAATAAGGTGAGAAAAGGGAATATAACGGAAGAAGAGGGGAAATTCCAATATTTTTCTTTTATTTAAGAAGAGAGATGTATATTATTTTGTCAAAAGCCATCTCTGAAAAATAGTTTAACTCCTTCCCCAAGATAGCTAAATGTCTAAACTTCATATAACAATTACATAACAAAATACAACCCAATCAACCCAAAACCTCATATATCAATTACATATATAAAACAATATATCTCGTGCACATACACATTACACAAATCTTCTAATTCCTTAAATATACAATAACATATTTTTGTCTATTTTTTTGTTAATATAAAATTTCCTATTTTTCTCTTCAATTTTGCGTGCATAGAAACACCGTATTATAATCATTACATGGTGCAATGCCATTAACGTAGGCAGCGGAAAGAATAGAACGAGTTCAATCTCCGAGAGCCATTCAAAACAATATTTTTGTATAGTAAAATAAATTCAAAGAATAAATTACTATTTTAATCTTAATTTGAAAAAAAAAAATGATCTTTTAACAATTATACAACCACTTCATAACCTATTTTTTTAGAGCAATATGATTATTATCTTACCAATATATCATTACTTCTAACGAAAATACTTTCAAGACAAACTCAACATTTATTAAGACACTGTAAAATTCTTATTATCTCGATGATATAGTTAAATATATTTTATCTTCTGTTACCTGGATAAAAAAATGCTAAAATTATTGTACTTAATTTTTAATGTTTTATAATTTATCATCCGTTGTCTCTTTTATCTTATTCAAAAGTAAATTTGAATGACAAGTTCTAAGACATAATTTATTTATTTTTATCTTTAATTAAATTCGAGAAAGTGGTCCTAATTGATATTTATCCACAAGTTAAATAGTTAGAAAATAATACTCTAAGTAATAGCTGATTTTGTGCTCCTCATCCAACAAAGATACAGACGGCGGCTGTAGGAGTGACACGTGGCGATACCAAAGTGGAATAAGGGTTAAGGGTCACAAATGTTGGTGGGACCCACGTGCTCACGTGTATATGTATATGCTAGGAAATCTCGGGATTCGAAGCATGATCAAAGTCCAGCCCGGATCTGATCTCATCTCTCTCTCCTCTCTTCTCCTCTCTTCCCTTCTTCCACCACTCCGCTCCTCTTCTCACTTCCCTTCACCTCGCTTCAACTTCCACGTTCTCACTCTCAGATCAAATGCTTCAGAACAACGATTCCTATCACTCACTCTCGCGCTCTTTTTCGTCCTTGCTCAATAAATACCTCACCGCTTCCAATTTCGTTCGCATTGCTATTCTCTGAGCACTGCGTCACAGAATTCAAACGGCGAAAAGCGATAGCGCAGTCACGCGCTTCGCCACACGGTCCTTTGCAACCTAATTCGTCAATGTGATTTGGCATTCATCAATGGCGGCGAGTTCTAGAGGCTTATCCACTAGGCAGTTCGATTTCAGGCTCAGAGTAGCGCCGCTCAATGTCGTTCCGCTTCACAAGAGTCACGTGCTGGAGTTAGCTCCGAGCAAGCGGAGAAAGCTCTGCTTCGACTTCGCTGATCGAGTTCGACTCGGAAGTGGCTCAATTCGGTGCTGCTGTTCTGACTCGGTCACTCCGATTCGCAGAACGAGTGGACCTGGCAACGGCGGTGACAAGAACGAGGAGCGGAGGTTCGATACCAAAAAAAACCCTCACATTCACCGAGTGAGGGTTCAGGCCTCTCCAGCCGCAATGCCTTTCGCCTCTCCACCGTACGTTTATAATTAAACTCGTTGTTGTGTTTCTTGCCTGAAAATTCATTTCTATATTTAGGTCTTAACAACCTTGTCTATTCTATTGATGAAAAATGGAAAACTAGGATAACAGTGTTTAGGTGCGGTTTTCACATGATATTCGATCTGCATTTTGTAGAAGTTACTTTCATTATCGATTCGAATGTACTGACAAGTTTATCATCGCGATTTGTAATATTTATGCACTGGTGATAGCTGATAATCTGCTTGTATTGTACCGTTTTGGCTCAATTAGTAACTTGAGGTGATTCTCTGGTGAGTGGAATGTGTATTATAACAGCACTGCATGTGAAATCATTAAGTAGCTAATTAATTACGAAAAATTCTATCCTGTTCTTGGCATTCTCTTTTGTATTTTCTAACATTATAGGGGCCAGCAGACGACATGCTGATACGCGTGAGTACCATGTTCTGATTTTTATGAGATGAGAGGAGTGGTTTTGTGCACATTAGCTTAGTATGTAAGAATGATGATGCATCGACCTTATTGTAGACTTGAATGATTAATTAGGTTAAGTAAGCAAAGCTGGGGTAAATAATATTTATAATATGGAGTTGAGGTGCATACATCGTGAAGGTTGATTTCATTATATACACTTAATCGTCAATTCTTTCTGAATTGTTATACGTGTTTGCAAAGGAGTTTATCTGATGTCACGGTGCTGAAAATGTTCTGACCTACATTTAAAAGCAAGGAAGGATGAAGCATGTTTTCAATTTATCCTCCCTGTCTATGATTTCTAGTTGTCACACGGTTTATTGAAAATAAATGAAGCTTTGCTTGAGGAAGAGATTATATCCTTCAATGTTAATTGGCTGTTGTTTATACTTTATGCAACCTACGGTCGTAATTGAAATTTTTCCTCCATGGTTATGCTACTTTGTGCCATGATGGCAACAGATCATTTCTGAAGCAGGAAAAATTTTTTCCACGTTGCATCCCAAGAAATTCTGGTCCACAGTCACGTGATACACCCCCAAAAAGAGGTATTTTAGGTGATTTATATCCTTACTGCTTTGTCGGAAACATTACTGAAGGCCTTCTGTAGATGTTTTCCAGTGGCCAATCATGGAATGCTAAAGTATTTACATCTGTTTGTGTGACTGGTTCCTAACAGACACTGGTATAGCAAATGAGAAAGACTGGGGTATCAGCTTGTTAAATGAAAACGTTAATGAGTCCGGCACAAATGAAGATGGGAGTACCTGGTACCGAGAAAGTGGGGAAGAACTAGGTGAAAATGGATATAGATGTAGATGGACAAGAATGGGTGGTCAATCTCATGATGGTTCCTCAGAATGGAAAGAAACGGTATATCATAATTTTAATACTTGAATGTGCAAGTACTTTTTCAAAAATAAAATATAAAATATATCTATGATAGCATGCTATGTTAATGCAAGCTTTTGAATGAAAGCTATCTTCCAATTCTTTTATGCAAGTCATCACATATAATCATGTTTGATATCTGCTGTTTATTGTTGTTTGCTTAAAGAAATCATCATACTGTGGTAGAGGACTATGTTGGGATTTTGGGTTTTGGAAGTATATTTTGGAAATATAAGATATATGTTACATCGAAGAGCTTGTTATTTTATTTTATTGATATACTCTAAAAACTAATTTAAATAAAAAAGATATTAAGCAAATATTCTCAACAGACTGATCCCTTATACCAAATGAAAAGGAGAAATTTTAATTTCCAAACCCTAGATAATAAAAATATCTGTGCTAACCCTCTGGTAAAAACAGTGACAATGAAAGCTTATAGCTTAATAATACTTCATGTTTTTTCTTTTAAAGGAAGAGGTCTACAGTAATTTCTCACCAGTTGGATTAAATAGTATTGTAGTCGAGATAAATGCCTTAGTGTACCAAGTATCGCTCAATGTAATAAGATTTTGATATGTAAGCATTTCACATACCTAGAAAATATTGAGCATTGCATTTGAATATTTTGGGAGAATTTTGTTTGAACTCTGAGATTAGTTCTTGTAATTTGAAAGTTAGTTATTATTAGTATAAATATATTTAGTGCCAAGTAACTTTGTTAAAATGCCCATCTTATTGACAAGGGAATGTTGTACTAGTTATAAAATCTAAAATATAGATGTAATTCTTCTATAGCTGAATCAGGTATGTCTCCAAATTGAATTTATTGGGAGTATGGTAGGTTGGGTTTTCATTGGTTTTTGTTAAAATCAGTCATTAGGATGGATTTTAAGCAATTAAAAGTGGAATTGTTTTATTGGAAAAGAAAGCATTTATTGCACTTTTATATTGTCAATGTAATGAGTGCTTTCTTTGTCAATAATAACTTTCTACTTCTAGTTAACTTAAAAGCCCAAGGGTTGATATTAATAAAACTCTTCTTTCAATGATAGCTTGATTAGTGTTTTACCAGGTGGGTTCGTTTTTAATGTTAGATTCACAATATTCACAGTGTTATCTGTATCACACCTCAGGTGGATTTTTTTAATTGGTTTTATTGATCTAATTGGCAGTGGTGGGAGAAGAGTGACTGGACTGGATATAAGGAGCTAGGTACGTTCTTTTCTTTATGTTTGAAATAGCAACCTTAAAGTACTATAGGGCCAGTGCAGGATTACTTCTGGGGCAGAAGTACATGATTGTCCTGGTAACAAAGAATATAGTTTCAGGGTTTCAAGCATACCTTTGGACCTTGCTCAGACACTTTAGTTAAATGGTCGATGGTTATATGTACATGTATGTTAAAGTGACATTTAGTTTATAAAAGGGTCCAAATCGAATCAACTGTGATTAAGAACGTTTATATAGGAGAAGGAAGAATAACCTAATAGCTGCCCACCGATGTGGGCTCATGTGATCCAATTGAGACGGAAGTCAATTATAGGAAATGTGTCAAAGAAAGGCAGGGAGGGATAGGTTTGAGCTCTTGATTCGGAGGAGTCTAAGCACTCTCAATCTGCTAAGATTTTCAGTTCTGTACTCATAAACGTTGTTTTAGGCTCTGTAATTAGCTAACCTAAGTCTTACACACTTAATAAAATACAGATTTTCCGTGTCTCTAATCCCCTGATTCCTGTCATTTTGGTATTATAGCTCTCGATTCAGAGAGTTTGGATGGTCATCACACAAGCTGTGATGGAGACAGGAGTGACAATGTGGTGCAAGGAAAGTTGAATGAGGTCAAGAAGCTCTTGCTGGAATGATATTGTCATTGGTAAAGTATACACAGCGACAGTCACATTTGGGTTGAAGTTGGAAAGTGTTATTGGGTGAGGAGTTATGGGAGAGAACCTTGTAAGTCATATTCATCATATTGACGCGGTAAAGATACTCCCATTCCACTATATGACTTGGGAGAAAGGAAACTGGAGATCCTAATATTCATTGATGATGCATATGGGTGGATTGTTTGGGTTGAGTGCTATTTCAAATTAAATTCCATCTCACAAAAAGAAGCTCAATATGTTGTTGCTTGTAGGAGATCTGGCCTTGAATGGGTATCATTGGTGGGGAGAGGAGATGTCTACATAGTGTTGGGAGGACTTCAAGGTAACTATGACACGGCATTTTAAAACTGGGTTCACCAATTCATCCAAAACCCATTTTGACCTCTGCTAATTATTCGATAGACTATAATTATGATGGAGTCCTGTGAACAATTGAAATGCTCTTATGAACCTCTAAAGAAAACGGATTATGCCGTGTTGAATGGGCTTTTTCTCATTAGAATAAAGGGGACATGAGGCCTAGAGAACCAATTAGAAAGTTAGCCTGAGGTACTATGGACATTATGTCAGGTTGCTTATAAATTAAGAGTCTGTTTGGATGAGCTTCTCCAGAAAGACTTATAGGAGAGAAAAATAAGATAAAATGAAATTGACTTCTCCAAAAGTTAAAATTAGTCTATGTACATGTTAGAAATAAAGATTTGGAGAAGTTATCTGAGATTTTTTAGAAATTAGTTTATGCATAAACTTATTTTAACTAATGAAGAAGTCAAATTCGTTTTTCTTCTTACTTTTTTCTTCTAAAAGTCCTTTTGGAGAAACTTGTCCAAACAAGTTGTGTCACTACTTGCAGGTAGTTTGGGGCACTTGGTTCTACATGTTTGTTGGTCAAATGTCTACTGCCATCACACTCAACCTCGGCCCTTTTTTGCAACAAACTAATAAATAAAATGAGCACAACAAAGATAGCAAGAGTGATATATTGATCTTGTGGACAAGATCTGTCGCTGAGCATAATGGTTTCCTCAAGAGGATTGTAAATAATCGTTTATTATTGGCACTGGGTGTTCAAGAGCCTTGCCTCCAACAATCTCAACTAAACTCCAAAATTGTCTAATTCCCTTTCTACTTTCTTATTATTCCCCTCGAACTACTTTAGCTACCTTTGTGATAGAATTTGTCTCTTCACTTCTGGTGCTCTAATCCTTCTATTGTACATTTTGTTAATTGGGGGCTTAGCAATATTCATGCTCATAAATTTACCATATCCTAACAGTGGAAGTCTAGAAATTAATTCTATACGATCTCAAAATGATTTTTGCAAGAGTCCTCACATGCTGGTAGGTTGTTCCAATGAATGAGGACTTCAACCTCTCCTAAAAGGATTGTTATGAGCAGCTACAATGAACAGTGGGCTTAACTTGCAATTTGAAATCTCTAGACAATCCTAAAAGGAAGTGGCTGGACAACTACTGATGGTGCAATTGCTTTCTTTAGAAGGGATATGTGAAAATCCTACTAAATGAAATTTTTGCAGTTACAAATAGATGCCAATTGTAATTGATAATCCAACAATTTTATTGATATGGTAATGATTTGAGAAAAAACCCAGTTTCCAATTTGATAATGTACATCACATTAGTGTTTATCAGCATGTGCTCTGATGTGAATTTGTGCCTTCCGTAAGATTTTTTAATTTTTCAAAGTTGCATTTGGAACGTGGACTTTAAGTCTAATTTAACCTCACAAAATTGACTTGTGAAGGTGAGATTTACATCCACTTATATATAAGTTGGTTATATCTCTAGTCAATGTGGGATTCAAAACATCCCCTCATACAGAGGACTAAGCATGAGACTAGATGATTGTAGATAGTCCAATAGTGATCCGATAGTGGATGACAGATAGATCCAACAAACTTCGCTAAGATAGACTCTCATACCATTTTGGAAAGTGAACTATAAGCCTAAATCAACCTCATAAAATTGATTTGGTAAGGAGACCCAACATTATATACTATAATTTAGTCATACATGTAGTTGATGTAAGATCTCCAACAATTGAATCTGTTTTGTTCAATAGCTAGTTCATATTTTCGACTGCCGAGTGATTGCTTGCCCTTTTAGAAAGGAGTGGACCTCTTTGAAGGGAGTGGATTTGTACGCCCTTGATAATTTATGATAAAGCAAAACTCAGCCCATGCTAATGATAATTTCTTACATTGCTTTGGTTTCTCAAAAGAAAGCAATTCAGATTTATGATGACTGTTTACTGCCCCCGCCTGTCCAACAAATTGAGGCAGGCTGACCTAAATTTCAACTTAGTTTGTTTTTGTTGAAAGAGAAGTTACGGAGAATAACTTTACCTCAATCAGAAACAATTGTCAAAGGGTGAACCCGTCTAAGCTAAGCACCTCTTGGATTAAGTTTTCTGACATTTCCTTGGCTATGAAAGGGTGACAGAGGTGTACAAAGTGCACATACTTAGTTAGGTGATCTACCACTACAAGAATGGTATATTGACAAACTTAAGTAGGCATTGTTAGGGGTTGCAATGCAACCATCTAGCTAGAGTAGAGATAATGTTTGGTGTTTGCGTCTTTGACATATCATGAGCTGCAACAAATTGTTGCACATCCTTTTTCATACTCTCCTAGAACACCATCCTAGATTTTCATTCGATATTTACAAAAGTTTGAATGACTTGTCCACTGAAGAGTTATAAAGTTCTGAAAGAAGCAATGGAATATGGGGATTGCCTTGGTAAAATCAACCTGTTTTTGTATAAAAGCTTATCCCCTTGCAGTGTACACCTGAGGTGAGACATTGGATCTGCAATTAGATATTGTACACTTGATTTTAACTTCTGATCTGCTTGAATTTCACTAGCACAGACATCTGATTGGCCAAACTGCATTGCAGTGATGGCAGCATAATTCATTATTTTCACAGTTTGGGTATTATAAGTATCGAAGTTGAATCCCATCAGTTTGGAGGTACACTTAAATTGCTCTTACTCGCATAAAACGTTGCTCATTGAGGAATTTCAAGCTTCTTTTATCAGTGTGAATGATAAAATTAGTACTACTGACTGTTGTACCTCATAATGATGGATCTCCTTTTAAGATCACTTTAGCTTCAGACTTTTCAAGGTGAATTCCTTGAAGTTTGCCATGATTTTACCCAAACCATACAGTCATTCCATGCCTAGTGCCCAACCTTGCAATTGTAGATACAACTTAGAGCATGTAATTGTTTGAATTTCAATGTTTGAAATCCCAGATAGTGGTACATAGTGGCTGGCACTAAAAATGCTTCTGTGAGATAGCAGATGGCAGGATAACTATTAATCTGAAATTTCTTATATTTTATCTAAGGTAAGTACGTATAAATTCTCAAAAAATTATACTCGAAATTAGTAAAGTCACAGCCATAACAAAACACACAAGTAAATACCAATAAAAGTCTAATACGAGTTTCATACATAGGAATTATCGGTCATAATCTTCTAAATTTAAGTATATTTTATGATTTTCACTTTACATCTATTGATCTCAATTCTGGGAATTAAAATCTCAAAAATAGCATTCCGAAAAAGCTTAGTTTCTCTGCTCACAGGGTTGTTTTTTGGAAACAACAGTGTTGTTAAACACCTGTTATGAACACTATTCAGCTTGTTATTTGGTCCATTGTGGCCGCTGCACTAAACTGCTATGCCACAACAACACTGTAGCAGGTAGGGGCCGCTCCACAATGCTACACCACTATAGTGCGCCGTTCAAAACCCTGAAATTGTTTAATTTGATGCAATTCGACTGGCTATTAATTTGTATCATAAGATTAATATATAATGACCTTAAACCTTACAATAGATGAATGGACCGATGCAATTTAGTATCATATTGATGTAAATCATATAATTGAATGATTCTTTTTTTCTTCTCACTTTTCTTTAACCAAATCTCATCGATGCAATTGAAAATATATATAAGCTCAAATTGTAAATGAAACTATGAAGAAATTTTAAAAGTTCTTCTGAAATTACTTTAGTTGATTATTCCGCTACTTTATTTGTCACCCAATCATTCAATGCATGCAATATATTTGGTTGTTTCATTTTCTCAAAATTACAGTTCACAATTCAAAAATAAGCTTTACAGTTCATCATTGATCATTTATCAATGATGGTGGGATAGCTGAGTTGCAATTCCATACGCTGTCCTTCCCTTATAAGGAATGGCATATCCCATGAGCTGGCATTAAAACTTTTCTCTGAATCAACTATCATTATCATCTAACGGTGTAATTGATTGAAGAAATGCTGTATAACAGGTTGTTGCATCATTTGTTAGACTCGTAAATAATCTTTTTAGACTTTGGGTTTGGGTGTAACTGAACTTAAAAGCCATAGCTATAGGGTAAGGTTTATCCCTCACTTGTATATATTATTTTGTCCATATCACTAACAATGTGGGATTTTCAACACTCCCCTCATGTCAAGATTTGGGCATCTTGAATGTGAAGTTTGTAGGATTCAATATCTACATGTGATTGAATGTAGGTGAATCAATAAACCCAACAATAACCACTATAATAAGTTTTTAAGCCATCTTAAAATTTGTTTTTTGGGTTTAGTTCAACCCTGAGAGCTAGCTCATAGGATGAGAATTGTCCCCCACCTGTATACACTATTTTGGCCATACCAAGTTGACAACGTGGGCTAACCAACAAATATAAATTTAGTGACTTGTCAGTGCATTTGATTAATTTTATAAGCTCTAGCAGGTGTGGAGAAATCTGGTAGAAATTCTGAGGGGGATTCTTGGTGGGAGACGTGGCAGGAAAATCTTCATCAAGATGAATGGAGGTCATTAATTTATTTCTCTGCTTGTTGTGATTAGGTAAACCCTGTGAATTCTGGACACATTGTCTTGCATGTTTAAATTTGCAGTAACATAGCAAGAATAGAAAGGAGTGCACAAAAACAAGCAAAATCAGGAACTGAAAATGCTGGATGGTATGAGAAATGGTAAGGTGGTGTATTTTACCAGGGGGAGGGTGTTTGGTTTTCTGTATGCATTATAAATGTGTCTAATGCAGTCCAATATTCTGTCTGTTCAATTTGGTCAGGTGGGAAAAATATGATGCTAAAGGCTGGACCGAGAAAGGAGCACACAAGTATGGTAGATTGAATGAACAATCATGGTGGGAAAAGTGGGGAGAGCATTATGATGGAAGAGGGTCTGTTCTCAAATGGTGCGGATTCTGATTTTCCCATCTTAAATGTCATTTACAATTTCATGTTGCTCTGTACTTGATACTTTTTAAAAATAGCTCATTAATTTGTTGTAGCGATAACTGTGTGTGGTTTGGTGAGTAGAGCTGGTTTTCATTGGTATTCAAATTTGGTTAATTATATTGTCTAATTTTCAATAACGTACTGTAGAATGATTTGATGTATCTAAACATCAAATTATTATATTGATTTTGTGCACTAAAATTTAAAAACATTAAATGACTACTGCATCAAATGGTGGATATCTTCATTATTTGTATTGGCTAGTTTTAATATTGGTGGATGATAATTAAGATGAACTTTATTAGCATGAATTGCATGGTGTACTTTCAGACTTTTAGCCCAGCAGGTGATTTTGTGAAATTTTATCTTATAAAATATTATTCATTGTGTAAGATTGATTTTGATTTATGCTAATGTCAATGAATACTATCAAGCGTTGAATTCTGATATACTTTTTCCAGGAGCACAGCAGTGTCATAATTTTTAATTTGTCGTGATTGTTGTTTTTCCTCTTTTTCCTCCTTTCTAATTGTAATTTGTTGATTTCTTTGGATACTTGGGAAATATTTATGTGTTTATCAAAAATTTATTCTGAGTTTTAAATTTAATTTTCGTTGTGCTTCCTCCTCTTTGCTTACACTTCCTCAGGACAGATAAGTGGGCTGAAACCGAGCTTGGAACGAAATGGGGGGACAAATGGGAGGAGAGATTTTTTAAAGGCATAGGTTCAAGACACGGAGAAACATGGCACGTATCTCCAAGCAGTGAACGTATGTTACCATTACTAAAAATTCTAGTGAAAAGTATACTTTAATATTCATTTCATATTCTTCCCATTCAGTAACTAAACATCATAAATATTCAACAAATTAAATGTGATAAAATATAACAAATTGTGATTTATATTATTAGTTCTAAAACTTTCTTCTTTTCTAGCCACAGAACTTGCACCTATTAAAGCAACTAAAAGAATGATTGAAATAGTTAAAATGGAAGTGTCTTTTTATTCCATTTGATGATTCTCATAGTGCTCCCAAAGATATAATCGACGAAGGTTGCATTCCATTTGAATTAGGCATGGTAGTTGTCTTTATATGTAAGATATGAAAAATGTAATGTATTTTAGTTGAACTAATCTCTGGACAAATTTTTCTATAAGCACTTCTAAGAAATAACAAGAAGAAAAAAAGTTAAATGTGTTTTTTCGTAAGTTAAAATTAACTTATGCGAAATAGAAATTTAGAAAAGTTATATGAAAGAACTTTTACAAATTAGCTTGTGCATAAACTAATTTGAGTTTGTGGAAAAGTTCTTCTGATTTTTTTTCTCCTACAAATGCTTATAAAGAAGTTTGTTCAAACAAATATTGGGTCAGTAAATGGGTCTTTTCTTATTGATTCATCTTTATGGAGATGAGTTTTTCTTTTCCCAATAAGTTCATATTTCAAGGGAAAGCAGCTGCATCGAACTGCTTGCTGGTTTCTCTCTTTCTCTCTCCTGCTTTTATGTGCTTGCTAACATGGTTTTCTGTTACCAGGTTGGTCAAGAACTTGGGGAGAAGAACACTTTGGAAATGGGTATGGTACAGCTGATTAGTTGAATTATTTGTTCATGGCAACAGTTTTATATCCCATGACTCAGTTTTTTATTCTATATGCCCTATTGGTAACTGGTTTTGCTTTCGTCTGTAACAGGAAAGTCCATAAGTATGGAAATAGCACAACTGGTGAGAGCTGGGATATAGTTGTAGATGAAGAAACTTATTACGAGTAAGAACATTCTTTTCAACTACTAGCTATTCTATTGCTTATTTATAATGAAAAACTGAATGTAAAGAGTATATCCATCCTTTATTTAATCTAAAAGTCTCTGATGCATCTAGATGGTTTTAGTACATATAGAAGTATGTGTCTAGTGCTTGTTGGGTAACACGCAAGTGCACATTCTTTCTGTTTTTATAAAGAAAAATTGCCACAAAATACTCGAGCATTACAATACAGTGATAGACGTGTTAGATCGGGATGAAACATAGTACTGGTTCATTTTATGCTTTGTACACTTTGAAAATATAATATATTTTGAATTCTCAAATTAATCCATAAAATTCCGAGTATTAGTCAATTTGCTCTATAATTAGATTATGAAATGTCATTTACGTTGATCATTATGAATGACGATAGGCATATTGCTAATTTGAATTTGATAACGTCTCAAATTTAGGGCCGAACCTCATTATGGATGGGCGGATGTTGTGGGTGATTCAACCCAATTACTTTCAATTGAGCCTCGGGAGAGGCCTCCTGGTGTCTTCCCTAATTTAGACTTTGGTTCGCCTCTGTCGCCTGAAGCTAATGGTGACTCGCCTCAAGATTTGCCCCCTTCACAATGAGGATGACCTGACTTGCAAGCTCCATTATTTGTTTTCTTCAATTTTAGGGAGATTCCATCGTAACGAGTGGAACTCATTTTGTAACATACTGTGGATCGATCATTTTATTCATTCTTTCCATTTTAATGTTCTACCTTTACTTTTCCCCCCTTGGTTTCCCACCAAGTTATTTAAAATTAACGATTTTTCGTCATATAATTATTGCTAATTTTTCTACGGTAATCGGTATTGTGCCAGGTAAATGATGCTAAACGCAGCTTGATATTTAATGATTTCCGGTTCGAATCAGGCAAATTTAGTCGGCAGAGTCAGTGTTAAGATATAACTATTGTGCCTGCATCCCTAAGCTTCCACCTACAGGGAGCTGTTCGGCTATAACTCTTTATACTCCTTTCGCACACAACGCACGCAAACTAGTGGAAATAAAATCTACGTTTAATTGTGATTACATTTATGTAAAGAATTTATCCATGTTTTTAAATGGTTAACCTATCAGGACATCACTATTGATTGCAACGTCCCCTTTAGGCTAAAAAAACTACAGATGGCATCCAGTTGCTTCCAAAAACTATGTTGACTGCATCATACGTCAAAGAAAGACAGAAACCACTAAGTACAGTCTATAAGCTGCAAAGGTTTTCCTCGAGATATACAGACTTTTCCTACTTCCTAGCAAACTCAAAATTGTGTGCAGCTATCTATATGTCGAACGGTTGTCCTCTAAATCTACTTCCATTGCTCGCCTCTGATCCCCTTTTACAGATTCAAGTACAAGTCCAAAACACTCCCAAAATTCAGCACCAAACTGAGGTCATTATGTCCTTAGAAATGCAGAAGATGTTCGTATGATTAAATTTTTTAGATGTCATTTTACCATAGTTCGGCCAGTATTGAGAAAGAATTGCCTTTCTGTTTCCTTTTTTGGGCTTTATCAGCAGCTGTCAAATTGAGCGGCAACTGCTCAAGGGAATGTGATGAAGACAACAACAATGATAAGTCAACAGGTACATCAGCACCGAACAAGGCACCATCACTAATCTGATATAATTTCCTCCAAATCAGGATCCTCAAAGTTCATAGCATCATAGTCCGAAATTGTTTCATTGAATGTACCCTTATCTGCTAGATCATTCTGATCATCATCATCATCATCCATTTCTGGCCATTCAGACTCTTTGTCAACATCCGGTTCATCATTTGATGCATCTCTCTTTGTTGTATTATCCTTTCCATGTTTCCGAGGTCCTGAATTTTTCTCCACTTTGGCTGTGGAATCTTCACATATGCAGGTCGATGGATTCTCATGAAATCCGCCTCTACCTGGTCTAACCTCCTTTGGCTCCCCCATGAAGCCTCTCTGGAAATTACGGACACTAGAAGCAAAAACATCCCAAGTCATATTACTTCTATTCAAGAACAGTCGGTAGAGTTTTTTAGCATTTGGACGAACGGTTGGTTTATGCCCAAAGTATCTCCTACAAGAAAGTTCCAAGGGAGCTAATTAGTTGTATAGATATCAGTGAACAACAGAAATTAAAATAGATGTAAACGGAGTATAACATACCTTCGTCCGGCTAATATTTTTGCCATATTTCCGTTGTTATTGGTTACAAATACATCACTTTCATCACAGACAATGAAGTCAAGTGCAGCCATGCGAGAAGAAAATGAAGAAAATGATTCTAATTCTTCCTTGGTAGCGATGGTCTCTTTTGAATGGTAATTAGGAAATAATTCTTTGAGAGGGGCCAGTGTTCTTTCCCCTCCATATACTTCCCCTGATGCAACGTAAATATGAACGTCAGAACCATATCCCAATGCTCTTAGCATGAGACCAACTTCTTCTGGGGTTAATGGGCATCTTCCCTGCCTCCTTGCCCTATCAGGATTGCTTCTCTGCATATCAATATTCCTCGTATTATTTACCAGTTCGTAAATCAGTTTTCAAAAGTGCAAAGTTCAGCCAAACATTTCTCTACTAAATTCTAATTCCATAGCATCTTGCCACGAACAGGGTTAAAGAATGTTCAGATGTTTAAAGCCATTGACGATATTCATTCTAAGAAAAGATCCTCTTAAGTCCTATGGTTTTGGATGTCCACTCAAGCATATAAAAAAAACGCTACCTAAAAGTGAATAAGATGAGATTACATTTTCAGTATCTCCCAATAAATAATTGTTCGTATATAAAATTTTAACATGTGAGACTTACATGTAAGGTCTTCCACCTTCTCCTTATTGCACCTAGTTCTTTCTGCTCCTTCTCCCCTCCTCCATAATCACATCCAGAAAATGCCAGCATATCAGGTTCAAATCTGTAGTAAAAATGGCAATCAACGTAGAAATTTTTTAGTTGTCATCTGTTATTCTACCTAATTAACTGCTTCTTAAATGTAAAGAGTAAAAGAAATTGCTGCTTGTGCAAATAGAATCAGCCAATGTTTTAAAACTCTAGCCAAACTTTGACGGTACAGGTACATAATCAATGGGTCACTGGTGTGTGTGGGTGGTGTAAACCTCTCCAAGCTAATACATGGTGCTGTTCTCAGTTCCTATTACACTTTTTACGCAATTTAATTATTTTGAATTCATTTTCAGAAACAGCTAGTTACAAGCATATGAGTGTGGGTCTTGTGGGGCACAACAAATGCAGCACCCGTTCTGCTAGAGCACTATCAGGAGCGCAGGACATGGGTCTTTTATTAAAATGGAAAAAAATGCTCCACTCAGACAGGTTTAAATCGGTTAAAACAAACTTTTCACTAGTGACATCAATACCAAGTTAGAGACATGCTCGATCTAAAATGTAAATTGAGCAGTATACACCTTCGAATCCAGAACGGACCGACTGGTCCAAACAGGATTTTCAAACTCTGGAATCAACAAAAGCTTCAATAAGTATGATCAATCAAATTAAGCTCAGGATATGGACTTGATATAAATTATGAGCATGTGTATGAGTACTTCAGAATTTCTCAAACAAAGTGGCTACTTTTTCAGACAAAGGGTAAGGGAAAAACGCAATCTCTGGCTGTTAGACAAAAAGGGGTAATATGAATGGACATGATAATTCACTGGCTCAATTTGAATTGTATTACTTGCAAATGCTCTCAGCCAAAACTGCGGTCCTCCATGAAACTGGTCATTCTTGTGTAAGTGTTTCATGTTTATGGAAATAAATTGGATGGATACATTTGTATACCATATGCAATAGGAATACCGTTTGCGATGTAAATGCACTTATATGCATGTATGCAGCTGCATAAGATTTATCCGCATAGGTATAAACACTAACTATATATACTAGAGTTTTGGTGGTCATCATATTGATAAATCTAATTGATACCAAAACATGTGAATTTAATGCAATAGATACAGATAATAAAAGACCAAATTTCAATCAAACTACCTTAGGTGCAGTGCAATATAATGTTTGCTTCTCATCCTCATCCAATGGACCAATTTTTGACCCATTGAAAGTATTGGGCTGGTAAATCTTAAAGCATGGTAGTTAACTCTACATCTCAACTTCTGATATTCTGTATCCAACCTGTTGGCAAGCCTGTAGTCAAACTTGCTAAGCTGGACAGCCTGCCACAAAATGAAGCAAATGATATCTTTATTGACTGAATTATTTTTGGCAAAGTTGAGGGGGTAAATGGATTTGGATCTTGCAAAATACAAGATTGCTTAGCTGATAGAAAAGATTTAGATAAGACGTTAAACCGAGGTAAAATAGGAGAAATAACCTAGCTTGATTCATAAGATGCATTAGGCATCACACATTTGAGGGATAAAATTCATCAGACTCAGACATTCATCTGATTGGTGGACCAATGCTGAAAAGTTCATTACACTCAAATAAAACCATTTAAACTAATCTAAATAGACTCGCTATAATATCTACCAAACGAATAATAGAATTCCAGTCCTTGATCTAAATGCATTAACGAACTCACTATATCTACTTAACAGAGAGAATCCAATGAGTTGCACAACACATTAGCACCAGTAATAGTTTCAGAAGACAAAAAAACTTACATGCTTTTTCAGGAGTACAGGTAATATGCGAGTTATGTAACATCTTTCATTACACTTCCTTGGAACCCGCATATTGTATGCAGATAATGGTTTCTTACCCTTACTGGGAAGTTGTTTGATAATCTTGACATCTTTGGACAGATATGATATAAACCAATCAACATCAAAGATCTCTGAGAAGTTACTGCAAAAAGTAAAGTAAGTCATCATTTCACAATACTTGGATATCCAAATCAAACCACAGGTGCAATCAGTGACCCTTTTGTAACTGACCTAGAATCTTTCCAGAAAGATCGTTGATCCAATTTTGGAACAACAAGAGTAGCATTCAAAATTCGTGCAGCAACAACAGCATCTGTAATCTGCCAGTTGCAGAAACAGAAGGATTGGCATTAATAGCAGAGCATGCAGATAGTTTGTGTTCCAACAACAGCTATCATACACTGTAATTTACTATCGGGATATGCATTGTAACCAAAAAAAAAAAAAAAAAAACAGGTGCACTGGTTTTCATGCTCCAGATTTAGTAGCAAACAATTAAGGGGAACATTTTTGTCCAAACCTAGTGCATCTAAAAGGATGAGGGATACATTTCATCCCTGGAAGCAAACAATGGGATTGTCAATAAGATTTTAGTATTGAGAGAGACAGAGAGACAAGCAAAAATAGTCCTCTAGTAAAAAAATGCCACATTACTCACTACTGCAAGAACAGGTTGATTCCGTTTGACAACATCAATGTACGGCCCAATCCAACAGAAGCATTCTTCCCCATTTTTAAGTTCATTTCAAATTTTTATTAACTAAAAGTATATAAATAAAAAGATCAGATTCAGAAACACAATTTTTTAGAAGTAGAAACGGAAGGCAGATATCAAATCCTTGCTTGACTATAATAATCTCAAAGAGTTCACAGAATTACCCCAGTTCTTTGCTGATTCAAACCTCCACTTGTTGCAATCAACAAATATCGATTCGGATGCGTAACCGCTTCAGCTTCTGCCACACGGAAAGCATAGTTATCGGTCATTACATACATTCACACATCCAAAACCAAATCCAAGTATCAAACAAAAAAGTTTTACGTCGCATCACTCCACACTACTGAACCAACAATGATACGCACTTAGAAACTTGTGGCTGGAATTGCTACAGCCGTAGAAGTGCTCTGAATTTCGAGAAGTCCATATATCGCGTCCCAACTTTCCTCCATCACTCTAATTATCATCATTAAATTAAAACAAAATCAATCAACAACGGAATCAAGATCCAATAACACAAACGTCAAACCAAAGGCAAAGTCAAATAGAAGCCAGAAAACGAAAAGCCCTAACCGGAACGCGGAACGCAAAATTTTCAATCGCCTCATCGGTTTCAAAGTTAATCTGAACAATAATTCCGGACATAAAACAAAACAAAACAAAACGATTAGAAATTTGCGATCAATTACTTACACTATCAGAAACCGCTATTCACGAGATAGAAAGAATACCGAAGTGTGTTGGCGTCTCCAGTGCATACGATCGGTTTCGACGGGCGTAGGAGCTAAAAACGAGAGGAGAGCGAAGAGAAAGAGTAGTGCGGCGGCGACGGCGGAAAACACCGGGATCACTAGACGGAATCGTTGGTAATAGTGTTGGCGCCGCCGCTGATATGCCATTTCTCTCTTCCTTTCTCTCTGTGCGTGTGTGCGCTTGTTGAAAGCACCAAGTTGACAAAATTATTACAGTTTCATATTCGTCTGATACAAATAATTAATAATTAATTCTGATCTGTTTGTTTGAAATGATAGTGTTAAAACAGAGTGTGTTGTGTCTTCTCTGGTTGCAAAGCTACCAGGGAAGGTTTAAATGGTTCACTTGCTGATCTCTCTATCTATACCTATCTCATTTCTTATTTTTGCACCATTTGCACATTTGCACGTGCACTGTTTCGCTGTCCTTCTGTTTCATATTTTCTTTAACAAACAAGCATCACTGCTGTCTTCTTCATCCGCATTTTGGAAATTTTATTTCACATGCTCCTTCAGTGGTTGGGATAATTAACAACACATCTAACTAGTTTTCATCAAATATTGCTCGAATAATGCTCACAGCGTTCTTTTTAAGCATTTTCTACCTCAATAATCTTATATCTTCTCTCTAATAATATTTTTTTTAAGAAACAATTTAGGTAGCATTTTGGAATCACCTTCTTTGAGATTCTTTTTATATGTGGGACTTCTGCCACGTAAAATTATATTATATTGGTAAAGGAATTTATATTCAGAAATATTGCATGGTAAGTAAATAATATATTTATATTTGTGTCATTTTTATTTAATGAGAATTTTTATTTCAATGTGTGTGTGAGATGTGTGAGAGAGAAAAACTTGTAAATAAAAATTTCAATTTGAAATGAAAAGTAACTGGATTAATTAAAATTAAGTGAATTGTTTATATTAAAAACATTGAAGATGTACTTTAGACACTGGTTACCGTATTTTCATGATATTATTTAATAATTTTATTACAATATTTACTAAATAAGTAACCTTTTGAAAAAAAATTAAAAACATTTATAAAGAATAAATCACTTGTTTAAGAAAAACATTAACTGTTAAATGGAATATATTAAATTAGGTGAGAAACAAATGCGTTATAATTCTATTATTTGAGTATTTTATGATAAAATGGAAAAAAAATATGTTCAAATATATATTCCTAACTTGGACAGAGAGTAATTTTAAAGAAAAATATATATTTATGTGTAAAGATTTTATTGTTGTGTATTGGAAGTGTGAAATATTTTTATTTTGTTATTTAATCACATATCATTGTTAATATTTTATTAATAAATTAGTGGTAATGTGATTTTTAATATAATTTATAAAAAAATAACTATTATTTGAGATTAAATAACTCAGTAAAATAAGTTACTTTATATACTTAATACCTTTTTGTTCCCATACAAAAAGAGCTAAGAGTACTTTTTATTCGAATACAACGAAGTGGGGAAAAGAATATTCTGTTATTTGAATTTTTTAGGATAAACAAAAAAGATTGATTCAATATTATATGCCTAACTTTGAACAAAAGAATGTTGTAATGAGGATAGAGGTGCATTTGATCAAGTTTCGTTCAGTTTTAATTTATTTTAAGAAATTTACATGATAGAACATTCTAATCCTCTACTTTATTCGTCCATTTTTATTCGTCTAAACATAAAAAATATTTTTAGTCATTGATTATTCTTTCTGATAAAAAAATTGGAATTAAGAGATATTAAGAAGCAAAAAATGTAAAATAATAAAATAAGAAAAAGGAAAATTTCATGGTTAAAAATAGAAAAAATGAAATAAAATTTAAATTTTTAAAAATATTTAATTTTAAATAAAGATATTATTTATATTATTGTATATACTCTTAAAATAATTTTTATTATCACTTTTATTTATTTTTATTATTAATATTATTT
>Ga0123340_1001221_pt1 | contig 20804 bp, 7 predicted proteins | sample SirMexnodulemix_FD_89961 | JGI IMG/M metagenome (GOLD analysis project Ga0123340, IMG submission 89961) | Root nodule microbial communities of legume samples collected from Mexico - Siratro Mexico nodule mix | ecosystem: Host-associated > Plants > Roots > Nodule | place: Mexico: Nepantla... | reverse complement strand
TCATAAAAAAAAAAAAAAAAAAAAAAAAAAAAAAAAAAAAAAAAAAAAAAAAAAAAAAAAAAAAAAAAAAAAAAAAAAAAAAAAAAAAAAAAAAAAAAAAAAAAAAAAAAAATCAGAGGTGGTGGAAGACAATCACCACCTCTCATCAAGAAAATGTGTGTATTATGAATGCATAGAGAGGAAATACAATAGAATTGAAATCCTACTGCCCAATGCTAAGCTCCTTCAAAGGCACAAATGCTCTCTACTAGCAGCTAACTATCCATAATCGTTAATGCCCCCTCATCCTAGTGACCTTCACAACCAATCCACTACTCACTGTCTCACTACCATCTCAACAATTATTTCGTGCTTCCCATCCTATTACTTCAGGAATAAACTCTCCAAAATGTGGGCCTAGTGACTTGCCTGAGTCCACGACTAAGGCCCTAACAGAGACATGAGCCATATACAAATAGGGGTCATAAAAAGGATTTTGTTTCATGTCATGTTTATGCTGAGAAGAATCCTTAATTATGATATAGACATTTCATCTCAACCAATTACACCATAGAGTGGCATAGAAAGCAAAATCCCATTATCCCATAAGCCTTACCGTATTGGTTAATGTATAATAAAATTGGTGAAATAAAAATTTAAGACACCAAGTTACCTGCTTAAGAACAAATAATCGCCGATCAGATAAAGGTGCAGGAATTATATCCCCGTATAAACGTTTTGCCTCCTCAGCTGAAAACTCAATAAATGCAGCCCCATAGTTTATCTGTAAAATAGTCATTTACATATATATTTTACCCATAATGAAATTCAATTAGGGAAAATACATAAGAAAAGGAAAAACAATTGTAAAAGTGCAAAACAATAGAAGTTCACCCATCATGTACCTCACCAATAGACTCTTTAAGAGGTTTCCCCTGCTCCAAGGTTATAAGTTGTGCAAGTTCTTCTTTATGTACCATTAGCAAATCATACCTTGAAAATTGAAGAGAAAATTAAGAGGATGTAACTATTATCACAAAAGAAATACAAATCATGAACTTCCATCATGATAGGTCCAGCTTTCATGCATAGAAACATATGCAGACTTCATCAACTCATGAAATCACAAAAGAAAACCATACCATTTCCTCAAAAATTTGCTTCTTTCAGCAGCAGTGGTTTTGCTCCATGCTACACAGGAAATTTTAGTCATCATAATATTAAGAGTGGTCCAAAAAGGTAGGATTAATTCATCTTTTGCACAAAGAATGACTATTGAACACAAATAAACCAAGAACTAATACATCCATGATATATTAGAAAAGGGTATGATTACGATTGTTAAACTATAAGAATAGAGAGACATTTTTTTCAATTACAGATCACTTTCTAGGCATCACTCTTAACCTTGGCATCCTAGCAAGGCTGGCACCCCAACATTTAACAATCATGTCATCACATGAAAAGTTGTATATAAAGGGGAAAAAACATATACAAAAACATGGGGGGACCAAACCAAACCAAGCTTAAAAACAAACAAACAATGCTACAACCAATCCTATCCTATATTTCTGTTTGTAGCTTGAAATATAGCATACAGCATCAAACTGGGAAGTTTCATACATCGATATGCTGCATAGGCTGCAGAAATTGCATCATTTGTCTCTCTTCCACCCATGCATGCAACATCTACAATAGATTCACCAGTTGCTGGATTATAAACCTGCCATGGCATCGAATGTATAAGATGCTCAAACAATAACACTATTAAAACAAAGAAATTTCAAGTGCAAAAACAGGCAGCAAAGTTACACTACTATCTTCAGCAACATCAATAGACGATGAAGCACCTAGTACATGCTACCCCTCTTCCACTGCACTTTGACAAAAAAATCATTGGAAGAAGAGAGAAAAAAGAACAGCAAGTATACCTTTATGGTTTTTCCATCATAAGCGTCACTCCATTTCCCTCCAATAAGGCCCTGAGTCCTCAGCAGTCCAGAACTATTAAGCTTGGAAGCAACACTCTGTGCATCCACGCTCATCTGTCATTCAAACAAACCTGACTCATGCACAAGTAACAAGAATATCCCAAATAATAGTAATAACATAATAAAGACCCATTTGATAGTCCCTGACAGGCTTAAGTATCATTAATCTGGTCCTCTAATGGCAACTACATCAAAATAGTCATTCAAATATCAATTTTAGGCATCGAACCATTACCAATGCTAGTAAAAAAATCAGATTCAAGTCGTTCATACTTTAAACAAAGAATTAAAGGTTGCAAGCAGTATCATCATTCAAACATGCATTGTCCTGTAATTGAAAATTGTTGACTTCCATAGTAATTACTTTATAAGTCAATCGAAGAGTGATTGATTTCTAAGGACTACACAGTTGAAAATTATTGAACTTTACTTTAAACCCATTAAAAAGGTTAAGGTAAGCATAAAATTCCCGTTATATCAAAATTACCCTCTTGAACAAATGGGTGAAAATATGTACAATACAGGTAAAAAGATTGAAACTTTGTAATCAAATTCATACATCAAGACACACTGAGAAGTGGGTAGGTCAGAAAATGAAAATGGTGCAAAAGTGAAAAGACAGAAAAGGGCTTGCCTTTCGGGTGAGGGGAGGAGAAGAGGATAGCATCTGCATCTGCATCCGAACAGAGAGAAGCTTTGACGATCGCATTGCCATGAAGCAAAGGTTCCGTGCTGCCATGAGTGGTTTTGTCTATTTGCTTGATGAGAATGAATAACAAAAGTGTCACAAATGGGGATGCAAGATTGGCATAAGTTCGTATAAAAACGTGAGAAATGAATGCCACAGATGCGGTGTTAATTGGATCACTACGACCATTCCCGCTAAGTCCGAGATAGACAAGTTTTAGTTGGCTTTCCAGTGGCAAGTAGAAAGTAAGCCAAATTTTGTGGATTACTTTTTTCTTTTTAACAAAAGTTTGGTTATTTATTTAGGTTTAATAATATTTTTTTTCCTAATATTTGTCTGAAGTGGGGAATCAAATCTTGGTTAAGTCCCAGGTAGATACAATGACATCAGGGGACGAAATGCAGTTTAAGTATAATTAATTATACTTAATATATTTATTGATAGTAATAATAATCATTTATATCATTATATTAAAAGTATACATCATTTAATAATTAAAATTTTAATTTTTTTTAAATTAAAAGTATAATTATATTAAAAGTACACATCATTTAAATTTTAACCAAACTTGTTATGTGTTAAGCACTTCTATCAAATCTTCTGAACAAGTTATAGATGCTTAAAAGGGTGTTAATAATAGTTGTTAAAACATAATCACAATCTTCACGTATGAAAATGTAAAAAAAAAATTAAAAAAAAATCTCTACATATGATGTTTTGGTCATGAGAATATTTAATGGGTTGTATACCATCTAAAAGCACAACTGATCATGAGAATGTCTAATAGGTCGTTGAACCATATAGGGCCTTAGCAACCCTTCTAAATAGATCCTTTGAAGTATCAACAATACTCTTCACACATATGATTCTCTTGTCATTAGACCGTCTAATGGGTAATAGATCATCTAATGTCTCAAGAAATTGTCTTGGGGATTAACAGATCGTCTAGGGACTTAACCGTCTAGGGGCTTAACAGACCATTTAATGTTTCAAGTAATCACTATTAGAACATAATCACAATCTTCACATATGAAAACATAAAAAACAAAAAGACAACAACAACAACATAATCTTCACATATAATGTTATTGTCATGAAATCGTCTAATAGGTCATAAACTATCTAGGAGCACAATTGATCATGAGACCGTCTAATGAGTCGTTAGACCGACTAAGGGCTTGACAATCCTTCTAGATAGATCCTCTAGGGTCTCAACAATATTCCTCATACATGATTATTTGATCATTACATTGTCTAATGGGTAATAGATCGTCTAATGTCTCAACAAATCGTCTAAGGGCTTAACAAATCGTTTAAGGGATTAACAAATCGTCTAAAGGCTTAATAGATCATCTAAATGTCTCAACAATTTTTGTACATCTAATAATTAGGGTAAACCAGTATAAAAGCTAAAGTGATTAATGTCTCTTTATTATTTGTGCACTGTATATCTTAGTCATTTGTAAAATGTTTTAGAAAAGCATTTGGGAAGCTCTCATAAAAATATTATACAACACCACTTAAACATCTAATTGATGAATTATCAATATCCTTAATACAACATTTTAGCTTTATTCAAATTCTCCCTTTTCTAGAGATAACTTTTACCTTTTTAATTGATAATTAGTGAAAATAAAACATGATTGCGTTCTTCAAATCACAAAAAATATGATTCACAAAGTATCATAATCTTTATAATTAGTGAAAATAAAACATTAAAACTTTGATTGTTTTTTTTGAAGGTTTTTTTAATCGATTGAAGGTATTTTAATTAATTAAAACTAAGATATGATTCTATATAACTCTCCCATTTTAAAATAAAATTACATGAAATTAAAACCATTCTTTTCGAAATCAATTTATCTTCGGAGAGAGAGAGTCTAAATTAAGTTGAAAAACTTCTTAGAGATTTCTTTCAAAAAAGATGTCATAAAAAAAGTTTCATCTGATTTATCTTTTCTATTGTGCTTAATATGTTTCAATTGATATTGTTCTTGTTTCTAAATTCATTTTAGTTGTTGTATTATATTTATATAAGGTTTGCATGTTTGTTTTGTAATAGTGTTACTAGATGTGAAATCAAGTTTTACAAGGTTAAAATTTAATTTCTTTTGTAGTTTACTTTCACTATTGATGTTTATATATATATATATATATATATATATATATATATTTATCTTGCATTTTTATTGATATTTCAATGTTTCTCATTATTTTCATTGCATATTCTAAACCAAAGTTTGTTATTCAAATGTTTGAAAAAACTATTCTTAGTTAAACTCACATCCATTGAACTCAACCCTTAAAACTAATAAAGGTTTGAGAGGAAGAATGGCTTAATCACAATAGAGATGGGAGCCCAAAAGGCAAGAAAGTTCAAGTTGTATGTTATGAGTATAAGAAGCTTTAACACCTGAGGTTAGAATGTCTAGAGGCTAGGAAAAGCCAAGAGAAACAAAGTCCTTCCTTCAAGAAAGATGTGGAGAAAGTTTTCATGTTGACTTGGGAAGACCTAGACGACTTAGATAGTAAATGAGAAATTGAAGGGAAATTATCAATGTTTGTCTCATGGTCAAAACCTCATCTAACTTCACAATGTGTAACTTTACTAGAGGGGGATAGTGTATTTCAATCTTTACAATGTTTAAGCTCTCACTTCCAGTTTCTTAATGAACATAAAAATGTTTTGACAAAACTTTTAGGGTATAGAAATATTTTTGCAACATTTAAGCACTTTAGCAAATTGAACTCTTCTTCTTTATTTCTTTATGAAAGATAACTTTATATAGGTGCCAAAGAAAAAAGTCATTACAAATACTTTTCTATGTTGAGCAACTTCAACTCATTTGAAAGTTTTCCTTGCGTATGAGCAGCTTGAACATAATTAAATACGCTTCATGCATGCATTAAATGTTATACTCCTCTTAAATCAACATCTCGAAGTTGGTTGAATTTATCGAGACTTAGTCAGAGTGCCTTTATTCAAAATTGTGTAAAGCACTAGTTTATACAGGGCATAAAATCTATTCTAGGGTTGATGTTAAGGAAAAATCTAACATCCGGTAATTTTGATTAAGTGCTGAAAACTACAAAGCATAAAACATGAATCATGCATTGTTTGTAAGATGAATAGTTTCAACAACATATAATGTAAGACACAGGTGTTTCGTCTATCAGACGATAAAATACTATGCAATATTTTCTTATGTCTAATAAAGTACTCTCATGATGCTTATAAAATCAGACGATACATGCAGTTAACATCATTCTACTTGAATACATGCATATATGCATACTTATTCTATGTTGCAGGAAATATCCATTGCTTCCACCTGATCAAATAAATCTATTCAATATAAAGCACAAGTCAACATTAAGATCTCTTGGAGCACGAGTTAAAGTTGTTTTCTTAAGCAATATTTTAACATAAATAACTTTTCAACTTTGACCCAGTTATCTGTCCTGTACGGTTTGTACTTTTACCATGAGATGGTGCAGAAGGTAATGCTACCTAAGAAGATAAAGCATTGTCAGTGATCAAGGACATTGTAAACATGAGCAAATTTAATACAATGATCGTATTCAACCTCATCAAACACAACAAGGACTTAAGAAGAGTTAAGGCCACTTAATTGATAGAAACAATTTCTTACAACTATCTTCTTCTAGCACCTATTTAAAGCTTGTCATCAGGAAGAAGATTAGGAGAGCTGAGGGTGCAATATGTCAAATTATTGCTCAGATGCATAACACTTGTCAGGAAGCAGAAGAGAGAGATCCCACACTTAGAGATTTTGCCACACTTCCGAATCTAAATAAGCTTCATGGAAGACACGAAGAGTGTTCACGCAACTACCTAGGAGAGAGAACTTATCTTTTGTATACGTTGAAAGACATAACTCATTCCTAGAGAGCAAGATGATTTGTACTAGGAGAAAAGGCTTAAAACTTTGTATTCATTTAGAGACGCAAACACTCTCTAGTAGATAGACTATATGAGCAAACAATCATTCAAGCACTCAACCTTTCTACATTAATCAAGAGTGACTGTTTAACAAACAACACTCGTAGAGCCAGGAGTGGCTTGGTAAAGAATATGCAAAGGAATAGCCAATAGTAGGTAAGTGCCTAAAGAATACTCAATTAAGACAAGAGTGACTAGAGTCAAGGATACTCAAGGGATTAGCCAAGAGTGACTATGAGCCCAAAGAATACTCAATTAAGTCAGGACTAGCTGGAGTCAAGAATACTCAAGATGTTAACTAAGAGTGACTACAAACCTAAAGAGTACTTAATTAAGCTAGGGGTGGCTTAAATCAAGAATACTTAAGGGAAAAACTAGAAGTGACCACAAACCTAAAGAATAGTTGCAATATACTTCGTAACATTAGTCTGCGTGATGAAACTTCATCATTGTTGTTTCACGAGCAAATTAAAAGAATTCTAGTGTTGATCGCCTAACGTAGTACTAGACCATCTAACACCAAAGAGATGATAGTATAGATAGAGGAAAGTTAATCCCAAGTCGTCTCTCAACGAATCCAATAGTAAATTCAGTAAATCAATATTCACTACTTATCTGTAGCAAGGAAAGTTAGTAATAACAATAAAGGAAATATAGGGATTCTGAGGATTGTTATGCATAAATAAAAAAAGATGATTTAAAAATAACAAAGAGAATAGATTGACTCTCAAGTTTTTTCACAAAAAAAAAACAAATTCTTGGTTTTCTTAAGATTATTATCCTACAATTCTCTTTAAATAGTTGAATTCAACCAAACAAGTGTAAATCAAATTCAATAAAATCTTATCAGCAAAACATGCATCTACTGGTATATTTAGTATCTCACCTTATCTCCAAGTGTCTACTTAATGAGATGTATATCTTTTATCTCTTGACTAAACGTACAGAAATTGATTAAGACTAAGCGAATTAACTAAGAAATCTAATCAAGAAAAATAATTGAATTCTCAACAAGCGTTAAAAAATAATTACTTTTCCAAAAACATAGAATTTAAAAAGATCAATAATACAGAACAAGAGAATGTAAAGAACAAAACTTTATTTAAACAGAAACCTCATAATTCATCGTAAAATCACAAGAGAATCAACCCAAAGGAGTCTAGCCTTCCATGACGAAAGTACAAGAATTACAAAAGAAAATAAAACTATAGTTTATGTTATGGAACAGTGTATGTCCTTCATGCCTTCTCCAATCTATATCTATAATCTTATTTTCTTTAAGAAATTAACTCAGAATTAATTTTCAGATATTGTTCTTGCAATTATCAAATGTTTCCTCATGTGTCAAAGATTAATTTTGTCAATATATTCTTTTTAGTAAATTTGTAGATTTTCCATCTCCCAATTTCTTTCAAATATTTTGTTTCCAAATTTTATTCCATATACCAGCTCATGATAATTGGATCTGCTGCAAAAGATATTGCAGAATATTTGAAGGAGATTTTTTCTAAATTAAGTAAGAATTTCAGAGGATAATTTTTATAGAAAATATAAATAATATGATGGCAAAAGATTTGATTAGATTTTGAAGCCCATAGAATATCTGCAAATAATTATAAATATGAAAAGTAAGAGAATATGCTTAAAATCCAAGTTTAACCAATAATCTCAATTAAGATCCAATTAATCCTGATTAGGTAAATCTTATTTAAAATAATGAATTTATTTCCTATTACAGTATAAGAAAGTCAAGGTTAAATACTCTAAGTGTGAATAAAAATATACTCATCAAAACTTAATCCATTGATTGAGAATTGGATGTAGATTATTGTGTGTATTTCTCTTTTACCTAATCTATCTACATTACATGTTATTATTGTTTGTACGAACTTAGGAAAGAGAGTTATTATGAAAACACGTATTTGATAATTATTCTTTATTTAATCATTACAATCAAAGTTTAACTTGCATCTACCATGATCCATGAGATGCAAAATATAGGATCTAATCATTTGTTAATAGTCAATGAGAAAATGATCTTAGATAAGTGACTAAGTGGAGTGCTAATGGCATCTAATATGATGCATAAGATGAAAGAGTTACAATCTCTTTGTTTTGATAAACTAAACCATCTTTCGAGTACCGTTAATCAGATGATTTTTGTGAAATTTTTTTAAACTTGATTAAAACACAATTCAACCCTCTCTTCTTGTGTTTTTCCTTGTTTTCATAGTTAACAAAAGCAAGTGCTAAGGAGTTGTTAATGCAAAGCAACTTTAACTCATTTTCAAAGAGATTGATGATGTGCCATAAACTTTCATGAATCTTCTTGGTAGATGTAAGAAATGAACACTCTCTGTAATATAGAATAAGCATATAAATATTCATGAAGTACCATGTTGGCCTAAGTAGATGCATTTATTATTTTAGAAAACACTTTGCTTATTCCACTTAAAAAGATATTGCACAGTGTTGCATCATTTGATAGACATAACATTTGTGTTTTACATTATCTGTTGTGAACAAAAGACTTTCTTCATTCAGACGAAGAATAACCATATTTTATGCTTTGTAGTTTATTAACACTTAATTAAAACATGGCTTAATCACAAGCTTCTAGTATTGGTTGAAGCATTGCACTGATTGTATCTAAGGCAACCTTTAGACATAAATTTTAAACAGAACAAACATTTGTCTTGTTGATTTAGGATAGAAAACAAAGGAACATGAAGCAAAGATCACTAAAAAAGTATGTAGAGTCTGAAATGGGTAGAAGTATAAATTTTGTAATTTGCTTAATGTAGCTTGAGAGGGAGGAAACAAAAAAATACATAAAGAGAATTAATGGAAACGTGTGGGGATGAGTAAAAAACTTGTTTTTAGGAGACAAGCTAGAGGTATGCGTAGACTAATAGAAGAGCCCTTAATAAAGGTCCAACCACAAGGACAATGACCAGAAGAATTCAAGAAGAGTGGGACTCAGCTAAACCCGACAGAGTAAAGCTCTTATCAACTTGCACTAATTTGTCTATAAATAGTAATGTAGTTTAGTTTTCCTTTTTGTGCCATGTATTGGGCCTCCATATTTTTCTTTTGAGATTTGTTTAGTAGGAGCAAAAATAGTGTATAGAGTCACCTAGAGCTTCAAATTGGGCTTCATTTAAGCTTATTTAAAACCCTAGGCAACTTAGGGCATCAAGAGCAAGCATGGAACGTCACACTTTATGCATGTCCTCAATGCTTTAAGTGTGACTTGGCTCATGGCACAAGATCCACCACTGCCACCCCCTTCCATTGATCACTTGACAAGTGTCACATGACCATTGGTTGCTCTATATCTAGAAATTTTAAATTTGAATCCACTCACTTTTGACTCTAAGTTGGCTGACTTGGGAGGCTATAAACTCATGTATTCCAATCCTTAAAATTTAGCTTGAATGAGTATAGTGAAGTGCTAAAAATTTTCCAATCCACACTTGCTTGAGCTCCTCTCTAGGTTAGCACATCTTGCATAGCCTAGAACCTTTGAAGAGTAGGCCTAATCTCTCTTCTATTTCTCTCCATTTCTACAACACTTCCTCCATTGAAACAAATTGTCTTCCATGCCTTGAACTGCTCCAATTCCGCTTCCAATTCTCCATCCATCTACGGTTTCAAGATTCACGCTCAACCATGCCTTGGAGGTTCATTATGGATTATAGATCCATCTTAGATCACACAATGACCAATGCTCTGGATCTTTCTTCAATAGATTTTGCATCTTTAAGTGTCTAATTGAGGTTCTCTTGTAAAGAGGTGAGGCACATCATCTTCTTCTTCATCAACTTTCATCTTCTCCATTTCTTTGTACAAGGAGAAGTGTAGACATGTGTGTTGGCGATCAAGCTTGAGAAAGAACTTCGTCTTCTCAATGAAGCTTGGATGCATAAAACCATAAGCAATGAGAATGCTTGAGGCACATTGTTTGTACAACTTAATGACGTTTAAACGTCTATGTTGTTTTTGTAGTAGCACTTAAAGCATCGTTCGAAGTTCAAACATATCAACATGATATTTCCATTCTTCGTATTCTTCACATTTTTCTAGATGGATAAGTTCATGATTACAAATCTAAGAGAGAAAAATGTTAACTTTTACTCTACAACAATAATATCTATCAAAATGAATCAATGTTAATAAATTAAATTTATCCTATTAATCTAGTTTGTAACTTTACAAAAGATAAATTTAATTTTGTTTTAGGATATGAAAAATTAAAATGAAAATATTTAAAGATGAGAGATTATATGAAATCTAATTGAATAGATAAAACTCTAAATGTTAATTAAGTAAAATTAAATAAGAAAGACTCAAATTATTTTTTACATTAAAAAATGTTATATCATAAGATAAAATTATTAAAGCCTATATAAAAATATGTAAATACAAGTACAGGAAAAACGTTTTTTATAGCTATAAAAGAAATTGTATTTTTCAATCAAACACCTAAGCTGAACACAGTAATTTTGAGTCCATTTTCAAACTAAGAACCCGTTTGAAATGAAACCTCACAGATGAATCGAACGAATTTTGATAATGACTCAGAGTGATTAAAATCTTTCATTTATCAGCCAATAACACAAATTTAACCAAAATACAGATAATTAAGGAAAATGTACTGCTATAAAAAATAATATGTAATGGTGATTATTTGAGAAAGTCTACCACATAGATGGGTTAAATATAATTTGTAGTCTAAAAAAAAATAATTTTTATTCAAAATAATAGAAAAATAAGTTTAAAAAATTCTTTAACTATTTAACACCTGTACATTATTTCACCGGATCTGCAACGAGTTTCGAGTCTCTAAATTAATTCCACACACTCAATTGTAAACTGGTTTTTTATTCATGCATCCCATATAAATAAAAAAAGACAAAAATATCTTCCCTTAAGCAGCCTTCACTCTACTTTAGTTTTCGAATGGACTTTTGAGAAGAGGAAAAAGAAGAAAGACCTCATGTCATATATATGTTTTGAAAAATTTTATTTTAGACATTCTGTTATAGAAAACTCAGAATATTTTCATGTGTTTTAGAAAGGCCTGAAAAAGTTATTTAGAAAAATTTGTTTTATAGAACTTATGATATATATTCTGAAAAGTTTATTCTATAAATTGAGGTTTTTTCAAAATATATTTCATATGATTTGAAAAATATTTCCAAAAATTTAATTATAGAAATTTTATTTTAAAAATTCTATTTTAAAGATTATGTTTCAAAATTTTTGAAAGGGTGTTGGAGAAGAAGGTAAAAACAGATCTTGGTCAAGTCACTTCCACGTTAATCAAATACATTATAAAAAAAAGTTAAGTTTAAATTTGAATAAAAACGTAATTAAAATTTCTCAAGTCTTACCCAAATGCACCAAAACAAAAAGCGTGCGTAATTGCATTGTAGTTATTTTGAGTGTCTTTTGTGGGCACCTTCGCGTTCTTCATCTGTGTGTCTCTTTTCTTCTTCAATTCACAGCAAAGTTAGAGAGAGCGCAAGGGAAAGCAGCCAAACACGATTGCCACTTCTCTAATTCCCAATTTCTCATTTTCACTCCGAATTGCGAGGGTTTTATTGGAATCGAAAGGTCTCTGATCGATTCTGATTCGGAAAATGGCTTCTTCGAGCGCAGCCGGTGCTGGATCCACCGATCCCACTGCTGCAAGAAGGAACACCAAGCGACCCAAGTGTAATGCACCATGAATCTCTCTGATCTCTCGTCGTTTTTTGCTTTTTTAGCTCCATTTTCAGCGACCCTTTTCTCTTTTTTGTAGAATTTTATGGTTTGTGATGGGAATTTCGTAATTTTTTATTTGAGTTAAATTGAGTATGTGTTAGGAGGAAAAGGGGTTTTGGGTTTTATTGAGGTGCTTGTGAAGGGTGTGTCGCGTGTGATAGTTCCCGTGTTAGTATTTAGTGCCTGAGAGTTCCTAGATCGATATACCCTTATAGGGTTTTATTCATGAAGATATGATACTTTGTGGAAGCTAGTGTCCATTTTTTTTTTTATTTCATATGAATTTTTGGGAGTCGGTGTTTGTGTCACAAGAGGTTTCTGATGTGCATATTGGGTGTTTGTTGACCTAATGGAAGAGTTCTATGCAGTTAGATAGTGTGTGATGATTTGACTACAGTGTTTTTGTTTCTTTTGTTGTTTTATCTACCTACAGAGAACTTAACTGATTAGAGTTCTCTTTGAAAATATAATGCCTTTCAGATTCGAAGTTTACCCAGCAAGAACTTCCAGCGTGTAAGCCAATTCTCACACCACGAGCGGTAATACTAACTACTACTTTTTTGTAATTCACTGCTCGTGACTATATGTGTACCTAAATGCTTCTCGAGTCCTTTTTTGTGTCGTTGTTTAGCTGGTACTTAATTAAGTTTTTTCCATGCAGGTTATTTCAGCATTCTTGCTTGTCAGCATTGTATTCGTTCCTATTGGAGTTGCTTCGCTAATTGCGTCGAGGAAGGTAGTGTTGAGTGCTGCAAATTTGGTGACGTTATGCTTATAGTTGTATATAATGCTGAATACAACTTTCATTTTCTTGTGTCTGTCAGGTTGTTGAAATTGTTTATAGGTATGAATCAAAATGCATACCAGATAATGTTACTGACAAGGTAGCATACATTCAGAGTTCTGCAAATAAAACATGCAACATAACACTAAATGTAAATCTCCTTCGCACCTGTTTATCCATTTCATTTACCTCACATCTTTCTATTAAATCTGTTCCCATGATTGATAATAAATGGAGGTCACATTGAGGCAATCTTTTCTTTCCTTAAACTATTTTCTTTTGAAAAGGTGCACAAGCATATGAAGTCACCTATTCATGTCTACTATCAGCTTGACAACTTTTACCAGAATCATCGCCGGTATGTTATAACCCTTGTCTTTTAATGCTTCAGACATTCTTTTCAACTGTTTCAAATCCACATTTACAAAGTGAGGGAAAAGGGTCCTTTTATGAGACAAGGATATCATGGCTCTTTCTTCACCAGTTCTTGCAAATATTTATTTGATGGGGGGACTCCCCAGAAACTGATGCTTATCCTCTGTCTTTTTTTATGATGCTTCTTCTCTCAAACTTATTCTCATCTATTTAACAGTGTGAAATTTTATAAACCTAATGTAAAACTGATTTTCCAGTTTTACTCTATACTCTATATCATAGTAGGTAAATCCTGGATAGCAGTGTGGAGCAGCCTAGCCTGAAAAATGCCATAATGGTATAGGTATAACAGCTTGGACCATCCTTACACCAAAATAATGACCATAGTGCATATAGTCATACAACTTAATCTGTTGTGTTTCACATAATTTTAACTCTTGAATAGTTGTTTAATCCACTCAAGGTTCTCTGTTCAGCTTCTGCACTAGACCAAACAACATTTTGTTTCTTGCTCCTTCGGGAAATAAGTTTTCCGCCACTAAATACTCCATATCTAGTAGTAGAACCTATTTGTAGGGCATCCCGCCCAATCAACATCACAATAACCAAAAACTTGGATGTTTTTATTATTCTCATGTAATAATCCTTGTCTAGGAGTCTTTTTGATATATATAAGAATGTGTATGACAACATTCCAACAGTCAATCTCAGGATTCCGCGTAATTTGACTAATTCCAACTACAAAAAAAGATCAGGTCTTGTGATTGTGAGGTAAATGAGTTTCCCTCTTTCCAAACAGAAAAAAATGTCTTCAATGATCTTAGAATTTCTAAGATATTCCTGTCAACTGATTGCCATGAAACACATAAATGGATGGTCAGTTTTTGCCACTGAGGTTTTTCTTAGTGACATCCTTCTCGAAATGGTCATGGTATCATTGACCAAGTTACCATAACTCCACGGATGCAAACCAAACTAATAGTTTTTCCAGTTGAGCTTTACTGTGGTCATAGTAGGAGTAGCAAAAAAAGTAGAAGCCATTGTAAAGAGAAACAATTTTCTTGAGCATGACTCATTCTCTTGCAATAAGTGCATTCTCTTGCATCTGTGACCACTTCATCCTTCTCTATTTCCATGGCCTCCTTTTCTGCAAAAAATACCATGTAGATGATTCAGCAAAATCATGAAAAATTTCTGCAGGTAAGAATTTGAACACGAAACAATTGTGTTGTTAGGCTTTCCATAATGATGGAATTTCTTGACAGGTTAGGATTTGTCCCAAACATGATCAAAATCTGGAAGCATGAGACGAAGAATCGTAACCGAATAGGACTTATCCAACCTCTTAATCTCTTCCAAGGAATCAACTTCTAAAAACATATTCAATTCTTCAGGAGCTGATTCATGATCTCTTTGTTTGAAAGATGCTAATTTATGAGCAGAGTCATACAGACATGAATATCATTTGGAAAAAATAATACTCTTAGCCTTCTTCCCAAAAGAGTGACAGGATTTGAATGCTCTAAGATGTCCCAATATATTGGGTTCCACAGATTGTCGCAAGGCACAAAGCTGAATATCCATCTTTTTCCACTATTTAACTGTCAGGTGGAATTTTACTACCATCTTCCTGCACATGGTCATGAGAACCTTGGCCAATAAATCACAATTCAACTGATGCAAAACCAAGACAAATAATTTTTGCCATTAAGCTTATTTAAAGTAATTGTGGGTGATCCCAAAAATAAGTGGGCAAGTCCAGATGCCATTGCAAATTAGAAACAAATATTACAGGGGTAAAGAAGGAACTTTCAAAGTGTTCAAATGGGGCCCAAACTTCAATAAGTGAGAAAGGAGGAAAATGAGGTTGGAATGGGGACAAGAGGGCTGATGGGAGCAATGGAGGCAGAGTAAAATCGTTCCAGCAAACTGGAAGGTGGCACGTGGACTACATACGCCTAGGTTGTTTGGAAAGATGTTACACATGACAGCGTGTGAAGAGGATTATGCCTCTGTGCTCAGTTGGTTTTCCATCGCTCAGAGACACTCTAGATATGTACATTGAAAAAGTTGTGGTTTCTTACGCAATGGACAACAACAGATGATGATGGTGACTACTGCGTTAGGTGTCTCTCCACAAGAATACAACCATGTGGTTGTCAGAGAGAAACAATAGTGGTGGCCAGCAACGGACAATGATGGAATCACATAACAATAAAAAACAAAGCAAGATCAACCTGCAAAGATAACTTGAGATAGAGGTATAGGAAAATATGCTTTAGAGAGTAATTCATCTCTTAGCTCATTCATTCATTTATAGGAGTTCCTTAAGATAAACAAAAAAGTAATGCTTAATCCTACACGTATAGCTCAGATAGGTGATACTAGGCATAAGTTAACCTAATTCTAACAAGTTAACCCATCTAAATAAGTTACACAATTCTGACGAAGTTGCAACTATCATTAAATATATTTAAGTTGTAATGCTACTGTGATTCTGTTATGTGACGTCTAGAACTATGTGGAATTGTTAGATAACAAATTACTATTTATTATTTTATGGTATGTAATGCATAGAGACGTCCACATATCTGGTGTTTTCCCCCATATTTATCTTATATTTGAAGTACTTTGCCATTTTAATGTCTTTGATTGGTTGTTTTCCTCTATTGTTTTCAGTCTTAATATATTTTCTTATAAGCATGCCAATTTTGTTTACTTTAGATATGTTAAAAGCCGAAGTGATGAGCAATTGAGGGATCCTAATGATGAGAACTCCACAAGTGCGTGTAAGCCTGAAGATACGGCCAATGGAAAGGCAATTGTACCTTGTGGTCTTATAGCTTGGAGTTTATTTAATGACACGTACAGTTTCTCCCGGGACAACAGGAATTTGGAAGTGAACAAGGAAGGCATCTCTTGGAAGAGTGATAGAGAGCACAAATTTGGAAAAGATGTTTTCCCTAAAAACTTCCAGAGTAGTGCTATTAGAGGTGGTGCAATCCTCAATGAATCCATACCAGTGAGTATTTTTTTGAACTTATGTTTTGATTGGATTAAACTTCTATCCTCAAGTAACCTTTCTTCATAAGGTTCAGACATGTACTTAGATTTTAGCCTTTATTTACCCTTGCATGTGCTTGTGTTATGCATGTATCTTTTAGTTTATTTGTTGTTGCTGCTACTACTGCTCTTTATACTTCTACTTGTATTCATAATATATATATGGAAGTGATTTTTCACGTGGCAAATTATTCCACTGTTTCACATATCTTTCACAGTTTAATATAAAAAATTCAATTACTTCCCTTGGTATTCTTATGTTCCATCTTGTGATTAATCCAAGTATGGTCTATCAATGGGATATGTAGCTAACTTTTTGGAATGTTTTATGGAACAGTTGAGTAAGCAGGAGGATCTTATTGTCTGGATGCGAACTGCTGCTTTGCCAACTTTTAGGAAGTTGTATGGAAGGATAGAGGAGGATCTGAATGAAGGTGATAGCATACATGTAATACTGCAAAATAACTATAACACATACAGTTTTAATGGCAAGAAAAAGCTTGTACTGTCAACTACTAGCTGGCTTGGTGGGAAGAATGACTTTCTGGGCATTGCTTATCTCACCGTCGGAGGATTGTGCTTCTTTTTGGCTTTGGCTTTTACCATTGTATATTTTGTCAAGCCAAGGTAAATACTTGAAATCCTCTGTATTGCTTTTGGGTTCAGACAATGAAAGTTCATTTCGTAGAGGGAAAATTCATGGACTAGGATATGCTAATTTAAAGAGGGCCTGCATCTGTTTCTGTCTGTGTCCAACTATTTAAAATCCGGATCTTTTGGATTGTATGAAGAAGCAGTTTAGGATCTTCTTGTTCTTAGCTCTTTTTTTCAAATATGTTTAAAAAATTTATAATTATGATTTGTAAAAAAAGCAAAAGCCCCAGACTACCTGTTTTAATGCTTTTATCATGAGTTATTTTACATTTTTCTTTTTATTTTCTTGTTCTTTTTCTAGAAGTACTTACTGAGAATTAAAATTCACCAATGCTTCAACGGCCACTTGAAGAAGCAATTTTGAAATATTATTAACTCCTAACCTATCTTTTCATCTTTGTAGGCAACTTGGAGATCCCTCATATTTGTCATGGAATAGAAATCCAGGAGGGCACTGATCAGAGAAACTCATCATGCTTGTTTGTCATTTTCCATGGTTACAGGGCTCTAGGTTATTCTACAAATGGGGTTGTAGTTTTTGTACATGAATGTTACCCAATTAATAGTAGCACTTGCCACTTTAGGTGTTCTTATCCTCGTGTCCAAGAAAACAAAACACTTTTTATTTTATTTTATTTTTTTTTCTGCATGAGAATTGTATTATGTTGTATGCCCCCTCATAATATAGCGTTCAAGTATATGTTCTAGATGCATTTCATACAATCTGGAAAAAATTAGTGGTGCTCATAGTTTGGTTTGAGAGAGAAATTAAACCTGGAAAAAAAAAAATTAAAGCTGAACTGAACTGTTTATATGTTAGTAAACTAGTTCTTTATTAAAAAAAGACTAAAAATATACTATTATACTTATGACTTCACCAATTGCTTTTTGTCATCGATTTCTTCCGTTGGTGCATGGACAATACTTGCATATATAGAAAGAAAGAGAAAGGTGGATGTGGTAATAAAAAGTGGTTTGACAATCAATCCAACAAAATTTCTAAAAGCTGCTACAACTTGAGAACTGTTGCGATCTCCCATTATGTTTGGATTAGTCTTTTCAAAAGGATTTTTAAAAATAAAATAAATAAATTTCTTTACAAGTTTAAATTAATATATATATAAATTAATCTGTAGAATTCCTTTTACATATTTTTATTTGATGTATAAGTTAATCTCAGTTTTGGAGGTGTTATTTTTATTTTTTATGTTTTTTACATTTTGTTTTCTTATAGAAGGAAGAGCTTGTTCAAATATACTTGTAATTTGTTTGCCTAAACCTCCACCACGGATTATTACTCAAAAATCAAATTCGGCAAATATCAATTTGGGTAATTTAACGTCGAATGCTAAGTGGAAATTGTAATTAGCCTTTATCCTGAAACATACAAAGAATTAAAAGAAAGAGAAGAATGAGAAAAGAAAGAAATCTAAATTGGAGAAGTAAAAGAACTTTGATTTTCAAATTGCAAACTACAAAACTGTAAAATGGAGGATTAATGTGATCTAATTCTAAGAGAAAGTGTATGTTTGTATGTCTATATACGTGTGTATGTGGGCATTAAGAGGTTAAGATCCTCTGTATAAAGAAAATACCACACTTTAACAAATCCTAAAATTACATTTTACAAGTGAAAAGAAGAATTTGTTTAAGTTTGCAACATTGAATTGAACTTTTGGATCTCTTAACGTCCAAACGAGCTTTTACTCTCACTAAAAAAAAAATGTAGTAATATCTCTTAGGTTTCCAAAAAGTTCAAGAACATCCAAATCTTGAGTTTTGGAGTTTTAGATATGATAAGTGCACGACATAGTATCAAAGTGGGTTTAGTTATAATAATGAAGTAAAATTTACAATTTACACTATTAAAGCTCATTAGAATATATCAAACTTAGTCTGTGAAAAGTGAAATCTTAAAAAGGTTAGTTTAGTCCAAAATATGTTTTGAAAAATGACTTCTAAAGTGATGTATGTGCAAAGTCATTTACTATAAGAATGGGAAGAGTGAGGATACATTCCAGGGTCATGGTTATCTAACATTGTCATGTTTATTGTCTCATAGATAACATTGCAGAGCAAGAAGTCAAAATTCCTACTAAAACCTCAATTCTATCATGTGGGACCTCAAATTTATTCATCTGACTTCGGACACCAACTTTAATTACACACAATCCTACAAAAGTAATATTCAATATGTTATTACATACAAAGTCATTTCTTATCACAAGCAACAACATGTTAACTCAATAAAATTAATTTCTTACCACACCATAAAGTCTTAACAACATGACCAATATAGCTAATTAGCAAGGATACACATATTGGTCTCTTGAGAAATGCTTCTAAATTGTGTGCAAGTGTATCCTCTCTATACACATTATCATCTGCATGACCTATATCGGAGGGCCTATCGCAATCTCTCTTATGAATAAAGGTTGTAAGCCTCTGATGATCAATGGGTTGAGAGACATCGCCCCTTGTCCTATACATATCTATCCAAGATAAAATACAAGACGTTAGAATATAAAAAAAAAAATACACTGTGTCATATAAAATATATCTTCAAATTGTGCAATCTAAAAATGTATTCTAGATTTCACAATCTATAACTGCATCCGAGATTTCAAAATCCAAATTTGTGAACAAAATTGCAAAAAAGAAGATTTTATAAAAAAAATTATAATATAGAAATATTTTCCAGATTACATGATCCAGAATAAAATTCTAAATTACATAACCTATCACATAATATCCATTTTTTATACTCTCAGATTGGTTAATTCGTAACCATATCCCATATTAAATAATTTAGGATATTATAGATCATCAACCAATTTGAAATGCCAAAAAAGCTAAAAATGCAAAACAGAGACTAGCAAAACAATAAAAATCAGTTTATGGTAGATACAACGGTGACTATACAAAATGAGCCAAGTGTTTGCTCCTACAATAACACTCAAGATGGCTATATGCTTAGTGTGGAGATGAAAGTAGAAAGAATGAAAATAGAGTGAAAGATACCTATAGTGAAAAAAAGATAATTTAAACTTTTCTTACATTCAAGGGAACTATAAATATCTAACCAAACTACAAATATATAATAACTAAATTAACTATAAATATAAGAAGTACATGAAGATGTTGTGAACAATTTAAACTATAAAAAGGGTTTAGTATAAAACTCAAATATAAAATAACATTTTTTTCATGAAAAATAGATATTTTTTTATAAATGAAATAAATATTATATAGATTTAGTTAAGTCATGATTGGATTATAAAAAAAAAATTATCACCAAGTCGAAGACTTCTATTTTCTTTTTTATGACATTGAAGTCTCAATTATTGATAATTTAATATTTTTATTTTTAAAAATTATTACACAAGTGATGAATTTTTTTTTTTAAGAAATTGTTACTTTAAGTCATGATTTCAATTTTCCTTTGTCTCTTTAATTTTTTTATTCATATATGGATATTTTAATTTATAAAAGTGTAATTAATTTTTTAAACATATAATAATTTATAAAGTAATTCTT
>Ga0123340_1001214_pt1 | contig 20872 bp, 7 predicted proteins | sample SirMexnodulemix_FD_89961 | JGI IMG/M metagenome (GOLD analysis project Ga0123340, IMG submission 89961) | Root nodule microbial communities of legume samples collected from Mexico - Siratro Mexico nodule mix | ecosystem: Host-associated > Plants > Roots > Nodule | place: Mexico: Nepantla... | reverse complement strand
TATTTATGCAGTCAAAATTTGATTTTAAAAAAATTAATTTCTCATATTCTACAATAAATATTTATAATATTTTTTTTATATATTTTTAGATTTTTTAAATAAAAAAGTCACACACAAATTAAAAAATTTTATACTTTAAAACAAAAATATATATATAACTGAAAAAATAAAAATAAAAACCTTTTTAGAATTCGATTCCGATGAACTAAAATTCTGATTGGGTATAAATTTCAAAATTACAAAATTTGAATTGAGAATTCAGTTTCCGGATAATAGAATTCTGGCCATGCACAATAAATGATATTAGTTTGGAAAATAAAGTTGAATAGGTGTTATTTAAAAAATAATTATTTAAAATAATATTATTATGATAAAAATTTCTTATTTTTAAATATTTTTTATATTTTTCTAATATTATTATACTTTTATGATAACTCTAGCTGATTATATTATATATTAGTTTTTACATGAAACAAAAAAAAAAAGTTGTCTTGGACTAAAACTGAGCCCAACCATCCAAAATAGCTAGAGAGGAGTAAAATAAAACTAAAAGCCTAATGTGACCCAACCCACTAGTTTATAGCTTGCACCACCCTATCTATGAAACAAACAAGAGAAAGGAAATCGAAGACTAGTGATATGGCAGAGGCTGTCTAAGACAATTAACAAAGAGAGGGGAGCTGAGAAAGACACCACTGTTCATGCAGTAGGAGAACGCAACATCAACATCCAGAGCAGACAAACTTGTAAGGGATAATAAGTGAAACACGAAATTGTTACCTCTGTGTGTTTTTCATAAATAAAGACCTAAAAACAAACAAATTCAATGTCGGTTTTACAAGAGGGATTAATCTTATATGGACTTTTACAAGAAAATAAAGACAAAACATATGATGTTCAACAATCTTTTTATTTGCTTTATTGAATTATGAATGTTGATGTTATTGCATCTTACTGTGTATCTCTATCGGGGTATACTGAACTGAAAGAAAGATAAAATAAAGCTAACAATATTTCAAATATTTTTTCTAGTATACTTAGTGTTTATTATTATTATTGCATCTTAGTGTTTTCATTTGTGTAGAATCATGGCCAAAGCTGAAGGTGGCAAGGAGCCAATAAATGAACAAGCTGTCCAAAACATCTATGCTTAACAAAAAAAAAATATTATTAAAAAAGCTAATAAAAATAAGCCTATGAACTAAATGTGCTAGAAATTTCAACATTATAACACTACTTCAAATTAAGTTTAAAATTTATAAAGTTATGTCCTCTTATTTATAGAGTGTATTTTCACTCTACTTTATAGAGCAAGTCCTCTAACTCTAGTTTTTATAATAAGTTTTTAATTCTAGATTTTATGACAAGCTTCTTAATTCTAGCTTGTATTTCAAAACTCTTACAAGATAATCACAAATGATATAAGAAGAAAATTTCTCTCATATCCTAACTTTGGACACCTAATATTATTTATAGGCTTCAAAATCCAATACGGCTCAAAATACAAGGCCTAAATATATTTTATACCCAAATATATGACGCAAAATAGAAAGCTCTAATATACTCTACATCCACATACAAATCTAAATTATTCTAAATAATTTATATAATTTAGAAGATTTCTCCTTAATATTTTATTTTTTTCAAAATGACTTCTTTAAAACTGTATTCAAATTCTAACAATTTATTGAAACCTAAAATTTAAAGATACTCAATCTTATGAAAAATTCTTGATTCACTTTATAACTTTTTATTTTCTTTATTTTTTTACCTACAGTGGGTGAGATGTATTCCATCATCTTTAGTTTAAAAGGATTTTAACAAAAAGTTTTAAAAAAATTCAACAAAAAGATTAAGTGTCCAAATAATTTTTGCAAAGAAAATTTTAATAATTTTAGTAAAGTTTGAAAAAAATGAAAGAATTTTAAGTAGATTCTAAAAAAAGAAAAAAAAATGTGTTAATTGACATTATTTGACAACTTAAATATGTCATGTCTTTCTGAATCCATGTTCCCCAATGTTCTTCCACATCACGGTTGCAGTAATAGGGGATAGCCACAATTTACCTACTTTTTAGTTTTTGTTTGAGTTATCTCTTTTGATTATCATCCTAAAGCTTTATAAAAAATTATAAACTTAATTAGAGACCCCACTTTGATTTAATTGAAATAGTTTATAACAAGTTTTTCAAAATCTTTTCAAACTTCTTTTCTAGAACTAAAAATATCTTCAAACTAAATGTAATATTTAATTAAAATTTCTCTTATTTTTTAATGAAATCAATATATACTTTTAAAAAATAAAATAAAATTTACATTTGAAGAATACGCAATTTACATTTGAATTATTAAGATAAAAATATGTTTTATTTGTTAAACTTTTTTCATTTTAAATGTGTTTTCATGTCTTTATTTATAATTCTTCCTTTTTATTGAATGTTTAACGTTTTTATATTATTAAAACATATACAAATAAATATGATATTTTTTTTATAAAAATATGATGAGAAATTTAGACTCATAGGTTAAAATATAACACTTTGAGATGGATATAATTTTTTTTTATAAAACTATGAAAAATAATTTACTCTTAATTGATTAAGACTTTTGTCCAATCAAAATTAAAATTTATATAATGACATAAGATAAAGTCAAATTAAGTCAAAATATAACACTTGTTTCACCCTTTTATCCCTCGAAGCGGAACCTTCCGCCACTGTCCTTGGTTCTTCCATCTTGAACTATTTGCCGGAGTCACCCCTCAGCCTTTGACGACGACGTATCTGTCTTACTGTTGCTAGGTCACCTTTTCTTATTGCCGCTCTTCTTCTTTTTATCGCTTCTCCGCATTTCCGATGGCCGAGTCACCGATTTTCTTCACACCACTCTTTAGAAATCTATAGCACCCACAAAACCATTCTACGCCTAAGAACACCATTTGCTTCTTGTTTTCTCAGTTGAAGAATGTGCTATAAAGGACTATTCTTGTTACTGAAATGTGGGATTTAGTGGTTCAACTGCAATGCCCTCAAACCATTTGACAAAATGTCAGCATTCTGAAAACGTAACCAATGCTTTGATCCAAAAATGCCTTGAAAGATAGCACTAGTGATTTTAATTTTGAAAATTGTGGCTTGGACAGCCTAGGATTATATATTTTTTTAAATGATTTCTTCCTATTTAAGTGTGGACAAATGTTGTGGACTGAAGAGAAAAAATTATTAATGACAGGTCAATTAGTTCTTCCTGATGGGATGTAGGTCATTCTCCTACAATAGTCTCTTTCCATCTCTTCTAAAGGTTGCAAAGTCACATTGGTTGCCACTCTCTCAAAGGTTAGGATTATTTTCCGTTCAATCATTTTGCCTTTTTGGTGATTTATATTTTGTTGAAGTACTTGTTTTAGATAATTTTTTGTTGCGATAGCTGAATTACCTCATCTCTGTTTCTATTTCAGGTCAAAAGTATTTTATTTTTATGATTCAGGTCCAAGCGTACTACAACATTGTTGCAATAGTGGCTCTCTCACGAACTTTCAAGGTAGTCTTTACATTAGAAATTTTTTAACCCGTGCTGGCTTGAACTGGTTATGGTAGTGTGGCAATGAGAAGTACCATTTGATATTTTCATTACTGAATTCCTCGTAGAAGACAATATTCCAATTTTAATTTAATAACGGAAACCATTTATTGATTTTTATGCACTAAATCAAATGTATCTATGTATTTCCTTTAGGTCAGGAGGACTTTGGAATGTATCTTTATTGTTTTTTATTCTTTTCCGTGAAAAATCTTGGTTCTGTTGTAATTTAACTTGTTATCCATTGGTGAAGTATTTGTATAGAATCATGAACGGGATTCTTGTCTTCTTTAAACATAGCAAATAAAAGGAAATACACATTCTTTTTCATTGATTTCTCTATATCCTACTTTTACGTATTGCTTTAACCTTATGGACATTGTTTTAATTAAAATATATAATTTAATCTTCAGAAGAAGGCTTCTTTTGTAGGCTTGATACATACAATTAGTATATAGAATGAGTTCCTTTGAGCTAATGAATTGGATTTGTAGCGTTGAGATCATATGCACGTGACACACGTAGAGGTTATGATCTCTTTGGCCGTGGAAGACCAGGGGATGAAGAGTTCAAGAAAGCCTGGGCAAAGGAGATGGATGAAGATAACACTCTATGGACAGGAAGTGAGGATGAAAGTGATGAAGAAATGGGTTCTAAGAGTAATCTAGATAAGGAGATAAAGAAAGCAAGACTGGAAGCTAAAAAACATTCAGACTTGATTGATGCAGATGACAGTGATGAGTTAAGAAGTGTCTGGTCTGGCAGTGATGAAGAGAAGACACTGTGGACTGGTGATGAAATGGATAGTGATGATGATATTCCTACTGAAGCTTACCCAAATGAAAGTAGTGACAAGTACATAGATAAATTGTTTGAGTTTGACGAAGTTCCCAAATACAGAACCATCTCAGAGATGTTGAAAGCTGAACAAGAACCTGAGGAGTTGTCACCAGGAAAGCAAGCTAGGAAGATTGCTGTTGAGAATGCCTTAAAGAAATTAAAGAAAGGTCCAGATGGGAGGTACAGTAATGTGTGGGAGGTTATGAGTGATTTAGATATTCTAATAGGAGCATTTGAAAATGTTGTTTCAGGACCAGAATATGAAGAGCTTAGACAAGGAGGGCCTAAACAACTAAATATTCAGTTTTTCAAGGACATACAAGCACGTATGAGAGATCCAAATTACAAGTTCTCGCCTGAGTTAAAACTGAAACCAAAGAGTAAATTGGTTTCTAGAAAGAAATGGCAAAAGGCAGAGTCCAGAAGGAGGAAAGCAAGAAAGAGATAAATATATAAATGTTTTCTCATTAATGCAGAAGTTAGGCTTATGATTTTATTTTATCTTTGTACAGTAAATGCTACTTAATGCATTAGAACCATTTATATATTGATTGATAACTGTTTTTTTTCTCAATTATTAGCCAATATGTTTTGAAAGTAAACGCTGACTGCAGGTTTTGTTGCTGTCTTAAATGGTAGTTCCTTTTAAGATCATAAACTCATTAGTATTTGTAATTTTGTTGTCTTTTGGACTGAGAAAACACTTTTGTTCTTCATAATATACAAGGTGCAGAGGGTGATGGTTGTCATTATTTATTTACTTATTTGGATTTATTGCCTTTTTTATCCTTCTATTTGTTATTTTTTTTTTTAATTTAGTTCTCCTATTTTAAAACGTTTTAATTTGACCCCAAATTTGTTTAAAAAAACAATGTGGTTTTTTCAACACGTGGTGTAATGAAAATAGTCTCCCCTGTCTAACTTCCCTCTAATGGTTTCTCTAAATCATCACCCATGCGGTTGAAAATAAAGTTTACGGTTGAAATTGCTTTTGGTCCTTCAAAAAATTCAGTACCAATTTTTCATTGCCAAATTCCTCTCTGAACAATTTACATTATTCTAAACAACCCATCTCCAATTTAAATGGGATAAGGAAAAGATAAAAAACACCACATTCCAGAAACAGCCTGTGACAGTAAGGAATGGGTTTAAGGTTGCCCTCATGCTTAAGTTCAACAAGAAGCCAAATAAGAAAAAAAGACACATTTAACCAGCCATTGGATGACTAAAAATATACTGAATATCAATTTTATTCGCTTCCTTGTCTAGGCATGAACTCTTTTACTAGAGTCATTAGAATTTCCATATTGTCCGAGCTATCCAATGTTGGGCATAGTTGACCATGATGAAGGGAAGTTAGATAGAAAATACTCTTTCCAATGTATCATGTGTCAAGTTTTCACTATTTAAACTCTATTAATTCGAATTTAACAGAAGGACTATATTGACTATTATTAAACAAATTAAATTTATTGAAATCTTTTAAATAGTAGGATTAAAAAAGAAATTAATAAATTTTGTTACAAATATAGGTCTAATTAACCGTTAAGTATTTAAGTATGAGTACCTAAATTTTATGTTTCGGATCTACCCAAGACTAACCAAACCACGCTAGGAAAGTACAGACATATCTGAAACAGAAGATAATGCCAACAGAGGTGAATATAAAGGATATAGTATAAGTGTTAATGTCAGGTACGTGGAACTAAAACAGATAGATGACTTTTTAAAATATTGACTATTTATTGCACCCTGATAGTTTTGCCTTCTTTAAGTTTTGAAAAGACTTCAGTGGCAACAAATGCACAAAGTATTAATGTCTCGACCTAAAGTTCGAAAATAGGAACTACCCATTGCAAGAAATCCCAGAAAAGGTTGTCAAATTAAGGTTGTAGGGAATGTAAATTAACTCTCTTATTTTTTATTTTCTTTAATTAAAGATATAGTTCAAGATACGGCCTATAATAAAAAACTTTAGAACATCCTGTATAATCAAGAAAAGTAGGATCGGTTTTATTTACTAACTCGCATAATGCAAGGGTTTTACGTATATACAGGCAATTTATTTCTAATAGGAATTGTTGCATATAAAAGCATCTAAAACCTCACAGTTTGTATTAATATACTCTGGTCTTGACATCAAACTTGTGAATATGCCTCTTGCAGATAACAATTAAAACAAAAAACAAACAAAACCGTGTAATTGTCTTTGTTTACCTTGATATCTAACGAACTGTGTCTTTGGTTTGAAAATTATAAATTATGTGCACCAGACATGAAGGTTAATTTGACTGTAAACAAGTTGAGTAAAGACAATTTCTTTTGTACCCATAGTTTTCATGTGCACTCCATGGTAGTGCTTAAAAGACAATACTGCCTCCTTTGCTAACCCATTGCCGTCATCATTCCCTTGTTGGAGCCACCCTTATCTATTCTTTTATCAAAAAATAATTTTGAATTTTGCATCTGAAAGTTTTTTTTTCCATAAAAAGAGTTATAAATAACAAAGCTTTTCGATTGTATAATTTAAAAATCAAAAATAGCTTTCAAAATGTACAATAAGTAAAAAAATAACTTTAGAATATGAAATTTGAAAAATTAATTTTCATTTAAAAAGTGGTTTTCTGGTTGTACGAGAAATCATTTTTTTAAAATCATATAATCCTAAAATAAAAAATACTTTTAAATTGTATAATATAATTTTTTTTTTCATGTAAAATATTATTTTTAAATTGTTTAATTGAAAATATTCTTACACAAATTATTGGGACCCAAAGAGTTGTCAGTCATGTAGTTTGAATAGTCCAAATCTTCACCTTCCTTTATCCGCTTGTCCTAGTTCGCCAAATATGCGTCCAAGATTGAATGGAGAAGTACTTGCCAATGACGCTCCGACGCTCAAGTCAGTGTTTGGCTATCGGAATAAAAGACAGGTTGTGAATATATTGCGTACCTTTGACTTGCATTGTTCACTTATTTATAGTGTTAGGGCTGACACAAGTTTCTCACTATTGTCATGTTACAGCTTTACAGATCACGTCTGTTAGAGATTGTTCGTGAGTTGGCATCCCAAGGTTGCCTTGGTCTGAAATGTTATCAGATTAGGGCGACAAGATGTCGTCCTAGGCCGTGTAGTACACTTGCCTCCCAAGCCTGAGAGTTAATTGGGCGAAAGGTTTGAATTTGAAGTTGCAAAGTATCGATCACCTCAGACTCTTATTGGGCGAGAAGTTTGGATCTTGTTGCACCAATCAGCCATGTTTTAGCAGGATACTGGATGTGTGGTCCTTTTGCATCTTTGTTTTTTCGCTCCCATTACTCATGCGTTGGCGGTGACATGTCATATCTTTGAAGGTTGTGCCCTCGTAATCTAACGGTGAAAGATAGAGCGTTCACTGTTTAGGCGCATTGGAGTGTGCTCTTTCTATAAATGAGAGTGTTGACTCATTATATGGGTGTGCTCCAAAGTTTCTCTCTTATATCCGACAACTTGAAGTGTTTCGTAGTGGCTAGGTGCAAAGCTTTCGTTCCGAGAGGTAAAAGATGTCGTCCTTGTGTAGCTTCAATGAGTCCACCGAGAGTGTTTCTTCGAGTGTTGAGGCGGGTTTTGGGGGATGTGAGAGCTCTCCTATCATGTTCGAGGAGGTGTTCGGCGGCAGGGGAACAACGAGTCATATGACAGTCCTAATTTGGCAGATATGTTGCAGTCCGAGATAGCCAAGAGCAATCTTCCCCATCACAGCAGATATGATTGGGCGAGTTCTCAAGCAACCCGTCACTTCTCTAGGTATAGGTGGTACTCTACGATGGAGACATATACTGCCAGCGTTCCCATGTTCACGACGGGGAAGACGAGCACTGAGATGTTCACTGAACGTTGCACGCCTATAGATAACATGTGCGATGGCCGAGAAGGTTATGTCCATGATTTCTTTTATATGTACCTATGCATGTTCACGGACTCCGTTGTCCATCTTCCTTTCGATGAATTTACATTGGGTGTGTTCGGCACGCTTAACGTGGCGCCTACTCAGTTGCACCCCAACTCTTAGGCGTCACTCCAAGCATTTCGGCTTTTGGCCGAGATGTATCGTCTTCGTCCTTCTCCCCATGTATATTTGTCTTATTATAGTGCTCACTCCTCTGGCCCCGTTAAGTTGGTGTCCTTAGTTATTCAGTCCAATAAAGTTCTTTTTACCGCTTTCTCGTCTTCATATAAATATTTCAAAGATTTTTTTTTTCAAAATTTCAATAACACCTGCCGGAAGGCATCATTTTTTCAATGGGAACACCCCCAAGTTTTCCGTGTACTGAACTCAAGACCCCGTACACTATCTATCTTGGTTGAGGTCACCCACGACTGAAGACAGCAAGAAAATGTTTGAAATAATGGACCAACTCTCTCGAAAGCTCCCCATCCGAGAAATTCTTAAGATTTATCTTTCTTCACATTACTGGATGAACTTGTATGGTATTTGTGTTCATTATTCGCCGTATTGTCCTCAATTTTTAACATTGCTGGATTCATATATTTTGTTGCAGGAGTAATGGCTCAGCAAGGAGTTGTCTTCCTGGATCGCCTGAAGAAAATAAGCAGGATCGTGGCAAAACCGAGAAGGTTGTCAACAGTTATGAAAGTTCGCAGCCAAGAGAGACTCCCTTCCCTGATCAAGTGCCTTCCCCAAAAATCGAGAAGAGGAAAAGAAAAGATAAATCAATGGACAAGGAGAAGTCCAAGGATAAAAAGCAATCTTCCTTTCACCACTCGCCGAAAAGGCCTCGGCTGAGTGCCTTTGAGACAAGTGGGGGCCATGTAGAGCCTTTCTTCGCCCCTAACCTTACGTTCTTCCAGGGCGTGAGTATTTCCCTTTCACCAATAGAGAAGGGGGCGTTGAGTGGATCCTCTACTGTAGACTTGGTGGCGACATGCTTCGAAATGCATAGCCAAATACTTGCCATCACCAAGGTCCTTCGCTCTCAAATAACCAAGGGTGGGGTCGCAGAGTTGGCAAAAATAAAAGAATTGGCTACCTCTTCCAACTCTTTAAAGGAGGTTTGAGAAGTGAACGTTGCTTAGGGAGAGGCGCTGAGGGTTGTTGAGCAAGGTTTAAAAAAGGAAGAGCAAGAGCGAGATGCCCTCAGAGCCTATTGTGAGGGGTTAAAAAAGGAAAATGAGAAGCTCTCGAGGGAGGTCAGGGACCTTGAGCAATCATTGTTGGAGGAAACCTTGGCTCATGACAAGGCTGTCTCCGAAAAGGTACAAATAGAGATGGAGTTGAATAAACTGTAAGACTATGTGCTCAACGTACACACAAAGTCTTTTCAGCAAGTCGTTCCCCAAGCGGTTCTTCTCTATGGGATCCTTGAGAAGAACGAGATGGATCCCGACAAAGATGTCCTTGATGGATGCCTAGTGCCAATTGAAGAGATCCCCCTGTCACTGTTGCTAAAGACATTGTCCTTGTCGAGGACGTGGAGGAGACGGCTCAAGCCGAGGAGTAGCCAGGGAATTTATGAAACACTTCTTTTTTATATGTGGCAACTCTTTTTGATAGTTGAAGTTGTGGCCATACGTGGAACAACTCTTTTGTTTTTCTTGTAAACAATTGTGTAATGAGCCCCTTATTAATGGAAGTAGTGTTGTTTGCCGATTTGTTTTACTTATTATTATGCGTTACTTTTTATCATACCGAGTAGTTATCGCTTGTGAGCATACTATCAAACGTGCTTGCTTAATAATTTGTCATTTAACAAGTATCGCATTCCTTAATGACTACCTAACTAATCCGAGAGGTGAACGTCTTGCTAGCATTAGGGGATCACAATGAGTGAAGTGACCTCGATACCTTGAAGGAGGATCACAATGGAGTGAAACAACTCCTTGGGTTTACTAGGGGATCATGATGGAGTGAAATGGCCCCAATATGCCCTTATGGTGTTTTGGAAATAGTAAGATAATTCAAACTACTAGAAAGTCACTGTTATTGCTAGTGTCTGGCTTAATTTCAAGCCTCACTAAAACCTTGTTGGCGAAAAACCCTCATTTCGGATAAAAACACCAACCAAGGAAAGAGTACTTGCAGTTACAAGATTAACTAAAATAAAACTTCAAATGAGTTGCATTTCAAATTCTTGGGACCAGCTTGCCCGAGAGGTATTCTAGCCGATAGGCGCCTTTGTCAGCTATGTTTGAATTCGAAAGGGTCTCTCTCAGTTAGCCAAGAACTTCCCCTCATGCTTCCTGGCGTCGCTCCATAATCTCCAAACAAGGTCCCTTAGGCGGAAACTTCTTGGTTGCACTTTGGTGTTGTATCTTCTAGCTGCCCTTACCTTTCCAACCTCCTCTCTTATTCTCGCTTTGTCGCGGAGTTCATTAGTAAGATCCAGGTTTACGGCCAAGCTTTCATCATTCAACTCCATACTTTGTGGCCTACGTCGTAGAGTGGGTTCACCGACTCCACTGGGATCATTGCTCTGTTCCATAGGTGAGGATGTAAGGTGTCTCCCGGGTTGACGACTGCGGCATACATCTTTAAGCCCACAGGACCTCGAGCAATTCCTCTGGCCATTTTCCCTTAGCAACACCTAGCCGCTTCTTTAATTATTTCAAAAATGATTTTATCAGCTGCCTCTGCTTGGCCGTTGGTTTGTGGGTGTTCTATGGAGCTTATAACATGTCGTATCCCAAGGCCATCATAAAAAGCGAGCAGGATTTGGTCTGTTAATTGTCTTCATACAAACCCTTGGACCTTCCTTGTTGTGATGGTTGCAAGTGGCTTAGCCTCAATCCACTTTGTGAAATAATCGATCCCTACGAACAGAAATTTGCACTGCCCCTTGTCGGGGAAAATGGTCCTATGATGTTCATTTCCCACATGGCAAATGGCCATGGAAACATAATGGTGTGTAACTCCTTGAGTTTAGTGTGTACTAGATTGTCGTACTCATGGTACTTCTCACATTTCTTGACATATTTGGTGCAATCTGCTTGCATTGTTGACTAGAAATACCTTGCTCGGAGTACCTTGCACACCGTACTTCTCACCCCTGAATAGAGGCCACAAATACCCCTATGTAGCTCCTCCAGTATGTAGTGGGCTTAATTTTTGATACACACTTCAAAAGTGGCCTAGAATAACTCCTTCTGTATAGATCGGCTCCTATCAACATGTACAAGCACACTTCGCCTGCATTACCCTCTCATTCTCATTCCCGCATGTTTCGTCTAAGAGATATCATTTGATAGGTTCATACCACACTAGCTCAATTTCTGCTACCAAACATTGTGCTTGGTCAACCGCCACGCTGGGGGCACTGATGGTTTGCTAGATGATAGACCGGTGGTGACTCCTCTTCTTTGTGCTGGCCAACTTAGACAACAAATCAGCTCGAGCATTATGTTCTCACCGTATGTGTATCACCTCTACCTTCTCAAAAGTCTTCAACAATGTCGGAACCTTATGGTAGTACTACAGTAAGAGCAGATCTTTCACCTGGGAGTCCCAGTTATATGGCCAACCATTAACCTCGAGTCTGTCTTGCACGTTATGTGTTCCACCCCATATCTCAGGCTAATTCCAACTCTGCCAGCAACGCTTCATATTCTACTTGATTGTTAGATGTTTTGAACTCGAATCTCAGTAACTTCTCAATGATGAGATATCCTGGTCCTTCAAGGACGATCCTTGCACCAACAGCCTTAGAGTTGGAGAAGCTATCAACATAAAGGGTCCATACAGGTTGTGGTGACCCTTGGGGTGCATGACTCATTTCTACAATAAAGTCGGCCATGTGATGTGATTTCACTAGTCCTCAGGGCTCATACTTGATTCCATATTTTGGCAATTCTATTGACCAGCTTATCATCCGTCCTGCCAAGTTCGGCTTTGATAGAATCTTCTTTATTGGGTAGTTTGTTCTAACTATGATTGCATGGTTTTGGAAATACGCTCGCATTCACCTTGTCGTAGTTACCAATGCTAGGGCTACCTTTTCTATTGTTTGGTATCGAGTTTCTGTCGCTTGCAGTGTTCAACTGACGAAATATATTGGCCTCTGCTCAGCCCCAACATCCTGTACCAACACCGAACCTATGCTCGGCCACGTTGGAAACCAATAAGGATACAAAGATAGGTTTTTTGGGTTTAGTTTTTTGAATCACAGGTATGGTAGCCAAAAACTGCTTTAGTTGCATGAAGATCTCTTCGCATTAATCGTCCCACTGGAAACGGGAGGTTTTCTTAAGCAAAGTAATGATTGGTTTAATTTTCTCTACCATTTTCGGCATGAATCGTGATAGGGTCGTCAACCTTCCAATCAGTCTTTGAACCTCCTTAATGTTTTTGGGACTTTGCATATCGATTAAGGCCTGACATTTGTCGGGGTTGGCTGCGATTCCCCGATGTGTCAACATAAATTCCAAAAACTTTCCTCCTTCCACTCTAAAGACACACTCCTCTGGATTCAAACACATTCCTACCGCTCTCAACGCGGTGAATACTTATTGCAAGTCTCGGACGTCCTGCTAGCAAGACTCAGATCTCACCACCATATCGTCAACATATACCTCTATGTTTCGCCCAATTAAGTCTCTGAACACCTATTCCATCAAGTGTTGGTAGGTCGCTCCAGTATTTTTTAGGCCGAATGGCATGACCTTGTAAAAGTAGTTGGCCTCGTCAGTCATGAACGTGGTCTTACTCTTGTCTTGTGGGTGCATGCTTATTTGGTTATAGCCTGAGTACGCATCAAGGAAACTCGAAACCTGTGCCAGATGCCCCGTCTACTAGACGGTCAGTGCTAGAAAGCGAGTAGGTGCCCTTGGGGCACACTTTGTTAAGATCACTGTAGTCAGTACACATTGTCCACTTCTCACTTGGTTTCTTCACCATAACGAAATTGGCCAACCATGTCTAATAGTGCGCTTCTCTGATGAATCTTGCATGTAGTAACTTCTCCGCCTCTTCCTTGGCTGCCATCTATTTCTCCTTGCCTAGCTTCCTTTTCTTTTGTGCAACAGGCGTGACTTATTTGTATGTTGCCAAATTGTGGACGATTATATCTGGATTGATACCCGACATATTTACTGTCATCCATGCGAACATATTAGCATTGTCCTTGAGTGTCCAGCCAATGCTTTCAGCATCCTCCTTAGATAATGACATGCCCATCTTAGTAGTGTGTTGCTCATCCTGCAAGGGTATTTGGCACGTGTCTTTGCCTGGCTTGACCCGGACATCCTCAGTGTGAGGATCCAAGTCAACAATATCTGCAAAAGTTACATCAATGTCTCATCTTGGGCTTCTTTCCTTGTGCCTGTTGCCACTGTGGGGCGAGGTGAAAGATTCCATAGGTTAGCCACATAACACTCTCGTGTCGTTTTCTGATCTACATGCAACGTGATGACATCGCCTGAGGCTGAGGGGAACTTCATCGCCAAGCGTGGTGTTGAGACGATCGCTACCAACTGATTTAAGAATGGTCTTCCGAGTAGGATGTTATATGATGTGTTCGCCTCAACGAGGAGGTAAAGTATCTTTATAGTTCTACTCTGCATTTTTCCTTCTCCAAACTTGGTATACAAGTCAAAGTAACCCCTTGTGCTTACTCGCTCTCTAGAGAAACCAACAATCTGGCCGTCGTAAGGTTATATGTCCTCCTATGATATCTGTAGCTTTTTAAAGGTCTTCCAGTACATGATATCTACTGAGCTCCCCTGGTCCACCAACGTCTTCATAACTGCAAACTTTTTTATCCCCATTTTTATCACCATGGGGTCATTTTGGAAGAGTCAATTCAGTTCAAGTCAGCGTTCGTGAATGCGATGGCGGTATCTTTGGTTTCATGAGTACAGTTATGGCATGCACTGCCTGAACCGCCCGTAAGTGTTTTTTCCTAGCAGACGTAGACGATCTGCCCACGGTGAAGCCTCTAATGATGGTATTGATCACTCCTCTCAAGGAAGGGTCTTGAGCTCAAGTATAAGGAATTGGAAAATCTTCTTGCCTGGTATGGTGGGATGTTCTCGGGCTGTCATCCGGTCGCCTTCTCAGTTCTACTCATCTTTCGCTTCTTTGTCGATCAGGTGTTTTGTGCTTCGCTTGACAGGGTGTGGTTATGTTTGCACGAATCGTCTGAGGTGTCCCGCCTGTATCAACTCTTCAATTTTATCTTTGAGTGTTATACACTCCTCAGTACTGTGATTGTAGTTTTGGTGGAAACGATGATGTTTACTAGTGTTCACGTTATGAGGGGTTGTCGCCCTCCTCGATATTGGCATGAGATCGGCGTGTAATGACTCTTCTAGGATTTTGCCTCTATTTGCATTGAGTGGGGTGTAGTGCGGGAACGTCAGGTCCTGATTTCTTTTGGCCTGGTGAATTGGTGAGAAGACAAGGGTCTTTCTTTCATTTTCCCCTTCTCGCGCTGAGAGTCTGCACTGACTTGATTCCGAAACTCACGTAACTCCTCCAACTGCATAAATTTGCCAGCCCTTCTTTTGAGTTCCTCAAGATTGCTTGTCGACTTTTTGTATAAGCTATCCCCGAAGCGTTCTGGCCTCAGGGCGGTTAACATGTGATGGAGGGTCACCTCGGGATTCAAGTCCTGGATTTGTAACACCAGCTTTCTAAATCTTTCCATGAACGCCCAAAGAGACTCTTCTTTCTCTTGTCATATGTTAGATGTTAGGGTTTGCTAGTCGCGAACTGTGTGCTGGAAAGGCTCACAAAAGTTTCAAAACAGTCAACCGAGAGGTGAGAGCCTGGTGAACCAGCTCAACCCCATTCCCTTTAGGGAAGTAGGGAACACTCGGCACAAGGCTGCTTCATCAGTCGTATATAAGCTCATCTGAGTGACGTACACGTCAATGTGCTCATTGGGGTCAGTTGAGCCATCATATCGGTCCATGCTTAGTCCTTTCCAATTAACTGGCAACTCCATACTTAGAATGCCATCTACAAATGGGTGTCATCTTCCTCCCATGGATGAAGTGTTACCAGTGTGATGAGAACCCTCCTCCTCTGACTCTGGATCTTGGGCGTGCGCCCTTTAGCAGCCCGAAGGCATGATAACCTTGGTCTTCTCTGCTCGTTCATCATATAATTTCTTCTTCATCTCTTCATTTTCTTTCCTAAATGTGCTCATTTCCTTCTCACTTTTTTGCCTTATTTCGGCCATCCCACGCTACAATCACAACAAAAGGGTCATTGGGTCCACACCAGCCATTGCACTCTCTCGCCTCTGGTCGTATGCTTAGTTTCGGGTTGATATCATCCGAGCTCGAGTCTCAACTCTCTTCGGGCTCCACGGTGGGCGCCAATTGTTCTTACACAAATTATTGGAACCCAAAGAGTTCTCAACCACGTAGCTTGAATAGTCTAAGTCTTCACCTTTCTTTATCCTTCAAGTCCTCGTCCTAGTTTTCCAAGTATGTGTCCAAGACCGAATGGGGGGTACTGCCAATTGCACTCTGACACTCAAGTCAATATTTAGTTATCGGAATAAAAGGCAGTTGGGAATATATTGCGTACCTTTGACTTGTGATGTTCACTTATTTATAGTGCTCAGGGCTGACACAAGTTTCTCGCTATTGGTTTAGGTATTTCCATGTTACAACTTTTCCAGACTGCAATTGTCAGAGATTGTTTGTGAGCTAGTACCCCAGGGTTACCTTGGTCTGAAATGTTATCAGTTTAGGGTGACAAGATGTCGTCCTAGGCTGTGCAATACATAAAATAATTTTTTCATCAATCACAATGGCAAAATGGATATTTATGGATGTGAAAAAGAAAATTATGTGGATGCAAAATACAATCATCCTAAGTAAATACTAGGTGGGGATCTAGTTGTTGACCGAGACATAGCAAAGTTTGCTCCAAGAACTCAACTTATAAAAATTTTAACAAAATTGGAATTTAACTCTTTATTTGGTTTAAATTGAATGATATTAAATTCCTGAATGAGAGATATATATACGATTTAAGACTTGAACTTAATTTGGTAGAACTATTCAGAATGGTATGTGGGTTAACTAAGTTGCAGAAAATGAAATTATTGGTTAAATAATTCACTTAATTTCTATTGTTGTCTTCATTTAAACTTTTTAAGTCTAAAACCTATAAATTTTAATTCCTACAAGAGCTTAAGAGTTAATATTTGGTTCCAAATTTCACTAGAAAAAAAAAAGTAGATTAACTAATGAGTTGTTTAAGCAGTAGCTTCAAATCCTAGTTATATTAAATGCATTTAAGGAGGATTTTTATTCTTATGATAGCTTTCCTCAACTCATGTAAAGTTATCTGGTGAGACTACACAAAATATGTATTCTACAAGTATTTTACAAGTACCTTATATTAAATCTATATGAATGATTTTAAAAAAAGTAAATTCATAAAAAAAAAAAAAAACAACAATGAGACCAACATATGAATAAAACTCTTGCTATAGAGAGGGTGCTATTTGGAAGACAATATGTTGGGCCTTTGACCAGGATTATGTGTTAGCATTTTTTTGCTATGATAACAAATGTGTTACTCACAAATATATTGTTCTTTCTCAAAAAAATTTGTGTAATCCAACACAATAATTACAATTATAATAAAATTAGATTAAAAAAAATTCTATATTGGAATATAGATTAATAAATTTTATTATTATTTTTTGTCAACAATTGGAATGTAGATAAAGGATTAAAGTTGATATGGAATTTCTAGGGTTAGACTTTACCAATCCCTTTTCTCATATACAAAATCAATTATCTTCTTTTCAAACAAATATCAATATCAACTCACAAAATTGCCCAAACCTTAATTCTTAGGTGAATGAAATTGCCCAAACCTTAATTCTTAGGTGAATGAGCCTAAACTTATTAATTAACCACCAATTTCTTGATCAATTATATAAATAGAACTTGCAATCTCCACAAGGGTCTTAAAGCAAACAAATGAATCATGCTCTATTCCTAGACACAAGCTTTCATTTGGTATTTTAGTTCACATCCACATTATAAATTATATTTCCTAATATCCTAAGAATCAATGCAATAAATCAACATAACAATCAATAAGCACAAAATTAAAATACTGATATATTGTAAGAAAAGCATCTATATAAAGACATATTTATTAAGATCAATATTGATTACACGAAAGTTTGAAGAGATTAAATCTAACCCTAACAAAAATAGATTTAGTTCATCATAGTTATGAGAAGACTAAACATATAAAATGAACAATGGAAGATGATAAAAATCCTAAATTGCCTCCAAATATGACTTTTGCTCCTTAACAATTGAAGATGCCGAATTGATGGAATACGTCTCAGCCATCCAAATCATAGAATAAAGAAGACATTGAACTAGAGGTTTCAACAAAAGAAAATTGAATATTGGGATTGTATGAACATATTTGGACCTCCATATTGAAAATCTCACAAATTTAACATTTGATGAAGTCAAACAAAGTTAAGATCAATCAAAGTAAAGTCAAAAAGAAGTTAGAGACTTTGTCTTAACTTTTAGTAGTGTGTTGATAGAATCATGTACAGAGAGGTTCATGTATCAGTAAATACATTCAAACTAAAAAACTTAAAGTGAAACTGTTTTTGAAATATAAAATAAAAAAAATATTAGTTATGAAAAATAAATCGATTTAACCAAATTTTAAATCGATGGATTTCTAGTAACTATCTTTTGATGCAATAGATATTTAACCAATCTTTTTTTGGGCTAACCTAGCTTGGTTATTCAAACGATAAGTTATTCGACCCAATAATCGAATGACAAAAGATCTTCGGATGTAGAGTATCAACAAGTGACCCTATTACCGTGAACAAGGTCTTATATTCGATGTGAAAATGGCAGGAATAATCCATTTTGAAAGATTTTTTTCCGTCTTTCTGTTAGATACTCTCAATGGGGTTATTTTCTTTTATTCCCTAATATCCTTCTATTGTGTTTATTTTATATACTGTAGTGTTTTTCTTCGTTTTTAGTGACTCTTCCTTTACTTTCACGTCAGTAGCTTTCAAAGTTATAAAAGTTTAATTTAATTTTATAATAATTAAATAACTTAAATTATAACAAATATAAAATGTGTTTTTAATTCATAGAAGTTTACATAAATTTAACCTTAATAATTCCTTATATTTTCTTAAATTATGATTTCGATCCTGAAATTGGATATTATAAATTCGACTGCGCCAATAAAAATGATAATAAATTTAAGAGGAGGGACCAACTTCTCATATTTTAAAACAACCTAAATTAAAAAAAAAATAAAAAATTGGCTCCTTTCTATGTAAAAGTTACTAGCAAAATCATACACAAGACTCGTCAACCTAATTCAATCAAAATCTTTTACTTTAGCCAGAGCAAAACGGTACAAACAACATAATTTCACATTTTTCAGACTTGACATGGAATAATGTCACTAGATATTTAATTCAAATTGTGCATTGCATGGATAAGCTACTAATAATTTTTGTGACATGCCATATTCAAAGGAAGGGGTGGCTCTGAGAAAGCCCCAGAAGAAATTTGATGAAAGATGAATTTGTTAGCTGCTTCTGTGTAATGAATCCCATCCCAATTCACTCTCACTGATGGCCTTTCACATGACCCCACAAAAATTTCTGTTCCATTGAGCTCCATGCTTTCTCCACATCCAACACTACTACTGTAGTTGTACTCCCCTCCATAGCCACAACAAGCAACAGTGGGAGCTCAAATCCTACACAATAATGCACATCACTGAAGCACTTATCTCAAAATATTGTCATCAAAAACAAGAGAATATTGGCTCACCATATTTCTTTGGGTGGCTGAAAAGGGAGTACTTAACAGAATACATATCTACATATGTGATTGCAGCCTGAGTAAGGTTTCTGCGAAGTTGAACCACAGCTTCCTTCAGTTTCTGGTTGAAATACTGAGCTACTTCATTATATGGCTTTGCACAACCATAGGCATCCCTTTCAGCTGATACAAAATTGGCCAAAATGTAAGGAAGGCATCCAATGGGTCCTGTGTTGTGTATCCTAAATGATCTTGCTCCCAGATCATATATGTCCTTCATCACCACAATAGTGAACTTAGAATAATGAACTGACTATACACAATAAAATATCCAAGAAGGGTATTGAACCACCTTAACATTTTCTGAAAAGGCATTGACTATATCAGGTACAGTAGCATTGACTTGTTGAACAGTCATATTTCCAAAAAAGCCAGCACCAAGATCATTTTGACCGATATCAAATGTGTACAAAGCTTTATGAAAATAATCCTTTTGGGGCATCAAGCTAGCAAATATGCCACCTGTTGAGATATATGTTAGAACAAAAACAAACTTAACCTTGCCCTTGTTATATTTATAAGTTCTATCTTTACCTTGATGTCTAATGAACTGTGTTCTGGGCTTGAACTCCCTGAATTGAGTATACTGAACATCAAGATAGAAGGGACTGAATCCACCCTGAGGTAAAACACTAGGTGGAGGTCTAATTGTTGATGCTGATGTTGCAAAGTTTGCACCATGTGAGAAGTTGGTGCCCAGGGAATCAAGATATGCACTTATATAAGGGAGTCCCAAACTCTGAGCTGGGATTACAAAATCAAAACTTCTCAGATGATATAGATATAAGATTTTTAGAAAAAAACTAATATCAATTCTATGATTTTATCTTTGTAAGAGGATGAAATTATTAAAAATAAATAAATGTTAAATTAATTAATACAAAATTCCCCATCGTATAAGTGCAGACTCAATCTTAATTTGGTACAATAAAAAAGCTAGCCATGTACAAGCATAAGATTCTTAGACATGATGTAAGTTAAAATACAAGTGGAAAACAAGATTATGAGTACCCATGAAATCAATGATGAGACGGCCATCAGAGAATCTCCCTACAGGTCTGTGAAAATAGGTGTCTCCATATGGTGGTTTTGGTGCAAGAATGGAAGCTGCTAAGCCACCTGTATCTGAGTTTGAGTCACCAAAGTTGAAGATGGCAGGGAAAGCACATTCATTGGATGAAAATACCGGGTTTGGAACTAAGGTAGCAATGGATAAAATCACAAGAAGTGACACTTGATGGATTTGAAACTCCATTGAAGATGAGATTGAGTTGGCAAAGGGCATAGGAGATTGTGAAATATAAAGCTGTACTTTGAAAGACCAAGATGTTGGCACGAGTCAAGGTTGTCTATTTTAAGGAAAATTTCATATTCAAGAATTTTGAATCATTAGAAAAGTCATCAATACTTTTCGCAGTAATAAAACAAACTCTTTTTTGAAAGAAATCGTAAGATTTATTTTTATTAAAAGTAAAACTTAAATTTAAACATAAATTAGTACAATAAGTACTTCATAATCTATATCCAAAACTTGTGCTTTCCTATTTTCTTATGATACTTTTACTTTTTTTTATTGTCTTTTTCTATGACATTATTGTCT